>Ga0315315_10002401_pt1 | contig 17130 bp, 9 predicted proteins | sample M140m3416metaG_FD_203699 | JGI IMG/M metagenome (GOLD analysis project Ga0315315, IMG submission 203699) | Ammonia-oxidizing marine archaeal communities from Monterey Bay, California, United States - M1 40m 3416 | ecosystem: Environmental > Aquatic > Marine > Intertidal zone | place: USA... | reverse complement strand
ACTCGATGAGAGGGAACAAGCCATGATGGATGAAATTCAACTCGATTTTGGTAGACCCCATGCTCACACGGGCGGTGCCCCCACTATTCAGCGAATGCATCGTTCGGATGCCCCGCCTGCCGAAATGTTTCAAGACGACGTAGACGCTTTTGCGAACCCTTCTAAACAGGCGGCTCCCCCACCTCCGCAAATGGATGAGCCTATTGATCACGGTGAATATGATAACGGTAACGCATATAACGCTGCTCCCGCGGCGTTCGATTATGGCCCTGAACAGCACGAAGAGCAACCGTCACCTGGATACAAGACGATTGATGAAGAAAAGTCTGATCTTTTGAATAAACTCGGGCGACTTGAGAAGCGTGGATTTAATATCAATAAATCACTCAACGCGTACTCGGCTGTGGATGATTTACGCACGGAGGTTAAGCGTATCACGTATAGTATAGATGTAGACAAGTCTATTAAGTTTTCGAGACGTATGCTCATAGCGTGTGTGACTGGTATCGAGTTCTTGAATAAAAAGTATAATCCATTCGAAATTCAGTTAGAGGGTTGGTCGGAGAATATCATGGAGAACCAGGATGATTACGATGAAGTGTTCGAAGAATTGTACGTCAAATATCGAACGAAGATGAACGTTGCACCAGAGATTAAGTTAATCATGATGCTCGGTGGATCTGCCATGATGTTCCATCTTACCAATAGTATGTTCAAACAGGTCATGCCCAATGTGAACGATGTGATGAAGCAGAACCCCGATCTCATGCAGAATATGATGAGCGCGGTTCAGAATACGATGGTTAACCCTGGTCAAACATCCGCCACTCCCCCGGGTGAGCGCCACGAGATGCGCGGTCCGGGACTCGACATTTCGAGCTTGATGGGTAATATCATGATGCCACCCGGACCCCCTATGAACACGACGCCCATGGTTTCCGCCCAACGGGAATATGTACCCGAGGTGGAGGAAGACGATGACGACATTTCGGATATTGTTTCCGAAAAAGCTGCAGATGATATGGACGATGATGTTAAGGAAGTTAAATTACCCGCAGCAAAGGCCAGGAAAGGAGGGCGAAAGAAGAAGGTTGAAATTAATTTGTAAACCTATATAAATGATAGGCTACAGCCCGATTGATTTCGATGACCCTATCGAGGCACCGATTCCCAGAAAGAGGGAAATCGTGGCCGATGAACCTCGCATCATAGAAAGAGTTCCAATAAAACCGGAGCCCGAAGAGCCGATCGTTGATGAAGATACCGAGTGTAATTTCCTCGTGTTCTTCTTTATCGTGGGTGTCATTGCGCTAGCCGCAATGGATTCTACGAAAAGGTAAGTATCATAAATGTACCACACGAGTCATCTTGTGTGTTAGATTTATAACAACGTATTTCCTTTAATTATTTTCCAAATTCGAAACGCGTTCCAATAAGGCGTAGTACGCTTGTTCCATGACTAATATTCGTTCTTGTAAATTTGTTGTTTTTAATTTTTCGCGATCGAGATCGGTTTCTAGTACAGCGATCCTATCCTTCTCCGTGTCGATTATACCCGATAATTCCTGTATCGCTCCCACGGATGCGACTGATATAGCATTCATATTCACCATCAGGGGTGTTTGAGTTAATTTCGCTTTTTGATAATGTACTTCACCCTCTCGCCAATAATCCTTTCGTTCATCATCTGGTACGATCGTCCATTCACTCTTTTCTTCGTCTGAAAGTCTGTCATACGATTCCTCGAAAAGATACTCCGTGAGTACCTGTTCTTCTACCCCCTTTACTAAATAGCTCGTCACGGGATCTGCGAGGAGTTCTTGGGCGATGAACCCATCTTCGTAATGCCAATCCTTGATGGGTTGAACTTCAAATTCGGGATCTATGTTTATAGGACCACCGTCGGGTTCTGGTGCCTTAATATTTTCCCATTCTTCATCCGTAGGTATCCATATTCCCGCGGCGCCATCCGGAACCCGTGATATCTTTTCGTACCTTTTTGGTATAAGTTTATTAATAAGAGTAAGATTATCTGTTATCGGGGTTTCGTTATACTTTATACGATCATCTGAGTAGTAGTGAGTGTGCAGTTGACTGTGACCGTGATTCGACGACGCGTAGTAGTGAGCATGTACCGGTGCAAACCCGGGAATGCTGGAGCCCTGGATGAAGCACTGGATCCTCTGGCACCGAACGTTGTTACCTGATATTATATCTCCCTGCGCACTCATATACCCAGCTGAATTAATCCAAGTTGGCGCCATATATGTAATCTGGGTCGGGGCCGCCGTTCCCCCAGTGAAACCAGCTTGATTTGGGTCACCGAAACCAAAATAGGCGCTGGTAACGTTTGTACCAAATTTAACCCCGTAATTATCTATTTTCAGCGTTCCAGCCGGAACGTTGATCTCGACACCTCCATCGACGCGTAAAACATAACCCTCGGGCATCGCGGAGCTGGGCTGGACCCAATTTCCAGCGCGTGCAGTCACGGGGTCCATATTGATTCCTACCGCATTTCTCCATAGAGTTAGAGGTTGTGTGACGGGGTATAATTGGTTCACGAAATTCAAAACATCCTGATTATCGTCCGTCATAAACATTTTGAATATCCCCTGTTGATTTGACGCGTTATGTGCCTCAATCTGAAATCCAGATTCATTTGAGCCGCCGCCGGAGGACTGTTCACTAAACACTTTCACGTACGTACTCGACTCACTTGGTTTTCGTGTTGCTAATATATTACCCACGACGTGTAAACTTTCTTGGGGAAAATCTATGTTCACACCTACACGGTTCGAGAGGTTATCTACATAGAATACCGGTACTATACCCGGATTGTTTTGCGTCGTTAATTGTCCATCCGTTGTATTTTGACCGATGTACATATTGTTCAAAATACGTAAATCACCACCGGAAACTAATTTTTCACTCGGAGACCCGTGTTCGTATAAATCCTGACACGTTGGGTGTGCACATACGACGGGAATATTTGTTGTGGGATCTGTCCAAGAAGGAGAATCAAGAAATGGGTTGTACGTTTCAAACGCAAAATTGCCCATTTTTATACCCGTCGGTGTCTCCGCGTCCAAATAACTACCAACACTAAACCTAGAATCACCGATCCAATGCTGTATATTCTTATCGGGGCTATACACAGTCACAGCACCCGAATCATAACCACCAGAATCACTCGACCGCTCGCCAACTACAATACGATTACCATTTTTGGATATGGCTACGGATGATCCAAAACTAAGAGATTGTGAAATGGACGTTGTAAAATCACTCGATACTAGCGTCACAGACCCCCCGGGATGTGTTCCTACCGGGGGTGTTGACGTGATGTTATCCAATACCCACGCCCCGGAAATATAATTAAACACGTAAATCGCTCCCCGATTATCAGCCGAGTCGGTGTAGGCGGGAGAACCTACAACTAAACGATTACCATCACCTGATAAAGCTACTTGCCTTCTATTCCCCGTGGCGTAGTTGATATCACCCTTCCCTACCCCGAAAGCTTCGGTACTGGTTACACCCGTAAGAGTTGCACCCTTCTGTGTCCACGTACCCGTCATGGTGGATGGAGCGGTATACACCCGAACTTCGCTACCAGCTGATGACGTTACCGAGAATGCTATAGTTTGTCCATCTGATGATATATCTACACAATGTCCAGAAAACCTAGCTGATACGCTAATTTTATTACCAAGAATTGAGAAACCGGCCCAGTTGTTTACCTGCTGCCACACCGTGATTTCACCGACCGTAGAACTGGTGCCGACGGGTCGACTCCCTATGAGATACCCCCCTTGGTCGCTGAATTTTAGACGAGGAGGTTCAGTACCACTAGGTGTCACGGTCAATGTTATTAAAGTAGGTATTCCACCACTACTCTGCCAATTGTTCCCGGAGCTGTGGGGGTAGAATGTTTCACCGTTAATGGTCCCCGCACCCCCACCCCAATTATATATGTGTATACCCTGTCTTGATGCAACCGCTACATATCTACCATCATTCGATATATCTACTTGACTACCAAAAAGACTATCGGCCGCGGGCCCGGTGAGCGTCGATCCTATCTGAACCCAGTCGTTGGTTACACCGCTCCAATCGGGGGAAGGCCATCCGAACATTTTCACCGAACCGCTATTGACTCCGTTTACATCTGAATTTGGCGTCCCGACTACAAACCGCGGGTATGCTAAATTGGGATATACAATACTCGAATCATTTATGAGGGGTATTGGATTTGATACGGCCACCGAAGTACCAAACTTATCTCCATTGCTAGTTCCAAGTATGGAATTTCCTTGGAGTTTCCATCCATTAGCTGTGAATTTATATACACTCACTTTTCCAATGGCGGGGCGCCCGTTGGCATCTCCACCGGCTACCAACCATTCACCGGTATCATTAATATCTGTCGCTGTACCAAAATAATCGAAAGATAATGGTCCAGGTATACGACTTCCAATTACATCATATACACCTGCTAGTCCCGGTGCATCATACGGTGACACCGATCCACTGAGTAATGATAATGGTAATGCCTGATTATTCACTTTTATAACCTGATCTTCGAGCGCGTAAGAAGAATTTACTTCGGCGTATACATGATACCATGTATTTTGTTTAAACCCGTCTATATCACCTGCTCCAAATACCCCCGTTTGTGCAGTTGGTATGATAGAATCCAATGTACCAGCAACTCGCCATGGTCCAAGTGTACCTGGAACCTCTATGAGTAGTGAGTATGCGGGAATAGGAGAAGGGGGGCTACTACCAGCCATTTTAATCTTTACGACTTTACCATTATTATACGATGGATTGGGTGAATGTGTAGCCAAAGGAACATTGTATGTTTTAGATAGACCAAACGCTGAACGCTCAGCTAAAGTGTATACATATTGGTATGTATCTGATGAATGAAGTTCCGGAATTTGAAGCCAGAATGAGAATTTTGTAACGTATTTATTATCCGCCGATTTAACGTCACTGTTAGTCATTCCATTAAATCCCGTAGTTGACACCGTCGAAGTTATGTTACTTAAGGTAAGAAATCCACCCGACGAATCGTGGGAACATTCAAAAGATATATTTCCTATCGTATCATGTCTACCCCAATCACCGCCGGGTGAAACGCGTTGCGTCACAACATTAGACACCAAAGTATCTCCCGTATCGAGATTGGATGTAAGTGTTATTTTTTTAACAATTTCTCTATTACGTGTATCAAAAAATATTCTCCATGGAAGTTTTTCAATACCCTTAAGTTGGTTACCGGGGTAATAACCCGCGTTCAATCGTCGACGTATGAACGTATCCCCCTCTACGTCTAATTTAGCTTTAATATTAGCTGTCGCTGATTCGTGGGGCATGATGAATTCGGGATTTATTTTAAAATCACCCAAGGCGTTTTTTGTTAACGCCGGTTTCTGTTCGAGTAATGTATCGGAACTAATGTATTCGTCTAAATGAAATTCAGCCGCTTTAATACGGACCTGATCAACCGCTCCTTCATTTGTAATAGAATTTGAAAACCGTTTACTTATTAATAATTCCGAAAATCCCTGTTGATCGGGATCTCGATTATTGGGATCGTAATAAATGATTCTATTTTGAATCGATGCACTATCGTATGTGTTATCACTTGCATAGGTTCCACCGAATGAAATTCTTTTTTCATCAGCCGTAGACGTGTTAGTCGATCCGTCATTAGTACCGACATACACTATATCGGAAGATAAAGAACCTCCTATGACTGTGTTTCCACGAACATTTTGTGCGAGAGTAAAAAAATGCGATTCGACTGCACCGGGTGGACCCACATATTTTTGTATATTATCGACTGTACTTGATGTCCAATTTACACACCCAGAAATCACAACGTCGCCACTGCATATAGCAACGTCTCCGAAGTGATCGTTTACAGAATCATCGGATACCGTAAACTGCATAACATTCGACGTATTAATAGGATCGAGTGTCGGGTGACCATTAATAGGACCTGTAAATGGAGTTTGGTCGGGAAAGAAAACTTCTTCCGTTGCTTCAAACCAGTTTGTACCACTCCAGTCGAACACATGCAAACTACCTGCATGTGGAATAGGTTGAACCGTGTACCCCGATCGACTCTGGTTGTTTTCGTTTGTTAAACGGGGTGGATGTTTAATTAATACGGCCAGTCTATCTCCTTGATAATCAAGATTAAACGATTCACCCATACGCCCACCCGCACTGGAACCAACTAGTGCAGATGGATACTTATTCCAGAATCCTTGAATAACCGGTTCATCGATTGTATTCACAGTCGATTCTGCGTTGAGATCTTCTTGCCATTCCCAAGATTCAATTTTACCTACATGTGTAGCGAGTGTTGTTCCGTCGAGTGAATAACGAGGAGATCCCGCTATAATACGCGCACCATCGGGAGAAATTCTCACACACGTTCCCATAGCCGTAAAATCAAAAGCCGTGTCATTAGGAACGTGACCAGAAGAGCCCGTAGTCGGGTTATACTCATTTCCAACGAACATGTCTTCGGTATATCCATGAAGTTCTGAACCCATAACAAGAGGAATACCTAGACTTTCTTTAGAAACACGTGAATAAAAATCAGATTCACGCAGTTCCATAATACCATCGATGTAAACAGTCGAATTGTTGTACCCCGTACGTCTGGCCTCGACGCTGATATATAACGAATTATTCGCATGATACATATATCCAGTGAACCCCATAGCTTGGTTGGTCTGGAGTCCAGGTACTGAAGACATTACACCACCCACACCAGTGTGGGGAAACGTGCTTGGAAGTATCGTTTTATATAAGAACCAATCAGAATTGAGTTCTCCCGGGTTGTGTCTATGATAAATTTGAACTGCACCGGTCCCTAGCGATGTTGGGTACACCGATAAAGTATAGATAGTGTCATCCTTAACAATCAATTCATACCCTATGAACCAGGTTTCATCGGCAAGTTTTGCCGTTTGAATCCATACGTTATCCACAGACCGTGCGAATACGTATGATGCCCCTGATGTCGGAGCCCCCTGCGCCACAGCGCTGTTGGAATACGCGGATGCAGCTATGGCCAATGTATCACCGTCCAGACTTAAGGTTACTCCGAAATTTTGACCAGCTTTGCGATCAGTTGCCAGTAATGCATCAAATCCATTAAAATACCCCTGAGTTGACCACGTATCACCACTACCCTTAAATATAAAGACAGCGCCACCTTGTGTGAGAGTACCCGTACCGGTTATAGGTTGAATATCGCGATCGGGTGCACTTGCGGCTATGGTATACCCATTCGTTGAATCGCCATCTATGACGACGCGGTATCCAAACCGTTCCCGTGTCGTCACACCACCGGAGACGGATGTTGACTGCGTAGTACGCCATAAATTTCCTTCTCTGGGATCTAATGTTCGACGCCATGACCAAGAAGAATTCCTATCTCCGGGTGTATTTCTGGTAAATACATAAACCTGACCCTGACCGGTAATATTCCAATTTTGATTTGGATCCGTACTACCGTGTCTTGTTGTATCACTGGATACCACCAGATGGTCATCTTTCAAATCCAGATCCCAACCAAATCTCACATTAAATCCAAACATTTTAGCAGGTTCGCCATAAGGAAACTGTTCTGCGTTGTAGTATTGACTTCCCGGCCCATTACTACCAAACTGAGATGCTTCCAGACCCTGTACAAGTTTCCATTTCGACGTCGAACTACCCGCAGTTACCCTTTTGTATATATACACTTTTCCAATTTCAAGCCCAGCATTTTCAAATCCTCCGTACACACCCGTAAATGCATAATGATACCGAGATCCGTTAGATGAGTTACTAAATACCCGCACCCATCCAGGGGTTGTACCATTCGCAGCTGAAGTCGGGTTACCCGACCAATAACCACCCGGACAGCCCACGGCGAGAAGATGACCAGTGCTCGATAATGAAATCGATTTACCATAGTAAGAATTCGTATATATACCCTGCTCGCTACTACTCGTATCATAGAAAGACCCACCACCCGAATTATTTCGTGTTTTCATTCCCAATCTATTCCACCTAAAGGTTCCATTAGGTGTGGGTCCTGTACCAACCGGTGGAGGTTGATCATCAACTTCAACTGACCAGTGATACGTTCTCACTATACCACAACTCGTTACCGAATTTCCGGTAAGAGTCTCTCCGTTTAGAAAATATCCGGAAACGGCTATACGATTACCGTCGTTAGAGATATCAACATCCCTACCCAATTCATATCGTTTTGATCCATCCGTTTCACGTATGATATCTCCTACAAGTGTGTGCGATGTATACGATGTTGAAGGTGTTGTTATGTCGTACACAGCCGCACATCCTCTCACGTAACTAAAGTCATTTGGTGCATGATACCTCGGTGCACCGACTACCATTCGAGAACCGTCACCAGATATAGCCACCGACCAACCGGATTTAGAACCATATGTAGGGTTTAGCCACGACAGGCCACCGGACGCGTTAGTAGCTGACGGATCGTGGGGTATACTCGCCGAAGTAAATGGTGTATTCCCTTTATTCCATTTTGCAGGTGACCCAGCGAAATCATATACTACTGCACACCCATGATCGGGGTTTTGATTTCCATTGTTAGATGGTTGTGAATATACATATCCAGGTGCTCCAACTACAATTCTATCACCATCAGCCGACATAGAAACAGAATGACCAAATTTAGCTGTAGGCTGATTACTCGAGAACTCTAAAACACTAGACACTAAATCACCGTTTCCGTAACTTTCAACACCGGCGTCCATTTCTAACCAGCGTAAATACGAGAGGTTCGCCGTGCCGCGTTCATAAACATGTACTCTACCCGTCGTCGCCGACGAACCGTAATCAGGTACACCTACCACGACGCGTTCACCATCCGATGACATAGAAACAGAATGACCAAATCTTCCATTAGTACCATTACCACTTTTATTATATCCGGCGGTGTTTGGAGATACAATTCTTCTATCGAGTACCCATGCACTGGTACTACTATTCCAATCATAAATGTATACAGAACCACCATATCGCCCGTCGCCGGTGTACGGATAAGTTCCAGGTATTCCGGGTGCGCCTATAGCGATTCTCGTACCGTCACTCGAGGCTGCAATACTGTAACCGAATTCACCGTTACCCAGTCCATAGCTGTCCGATGGCGGAGTAATAGTGGCACCGACTCGCTGCCACGTGTCATTCAGCAGAAGAGGGCTCGGTGGGCCATACGCTGTGTATTGAGAACCATATGTGGTCAATTTATCTGCGTAGACTGCAGAAGTGATGACAGTGGACGGATCTTCGCCCCATATATACACATCGACGCACCCCGTACCACCGTTTCCATTCGGAGAACCAACTACCGCTGCCGCAGTTGCACCCGAACCGACAGCACCCAAAGCTTCTCCACTATCGAGCATCACGACAGATTCGCCAGCTAAGTCTCCATCAACCGCGCCAAAAAGTACGGGTTGAGATGCATAATCGAGAGACATAGACGAGCTAATACCACTGTTATTGTGTATCTGGTATCCGCCAAGATTCCTCCACGCAGAACACCACCCTGGCGAAGAAATAGCCATAGTGTCACCGTTCACGCGAACACCCCCTTTGCCATATCGAGATCCATATCCAAACTGTGCCGCGCCATCTGGGATAGGACATTTAATGAACTGTACATACGACCATCCCGAACTGTAATCACCCGGTGTCGACCGCGTGTACACGTGAACACCACCGGAAGTTCTATTCACATTAGAATATTCATTACCTGCCCATCCTATATACATATTATCACCCTCCACAGTTACCGCTGGGTCACTGGTAAAGACCTGACCAGTATCAGTAAACCAATGATCATAAGTGTCTTCCCCTACAAAATTGGTAAATGTGAGTGTATTGGAAAAGTATACATTTGGTAAGGTATCACTCGGAGAGTAAAACGTTTCAGTTTGAACACTGGGGTCCCATGAAGCATTTTTACTTTCAATAGCCCGTACCCATCCCAAAGTTGCTATAGATTGTAAATAGTCATCGCGTCCAAAAGCCCCAAATAAGGGATTGTCGGCGTTGTAATAACGTGATCCTCGATCTATATATGTATGTGGGACTGCCGAAGTACTTATAGTTTCTGCCGCGTACGTGTTAGGTAAAAAACTACAGTTACTATTATGTAAAAGTCTTACGGCGTTACCGGGTGCCCCGGCTACTATTCGTGTACCATCAGGTGTTATATCGACAGAATACCCGTACCTGTTAAACGATTCATTTTGACTCGCCGCCTGTGAATCTGGAACCATGTCATAATATGTATTCGTGTCGTATCGAATTTTCTGATATATACCACTGTCCCCATTTTCGTATACCAATTGCCAATTTGTACTACTTATAGCCTTGTAAACATAAATTTTATTAAGTCTTGGAGCACCGACTACAATTATATTAGCGGCATCTTTGGATATAGCAACACTACGACCAAATTCGCTTGCAGTGGGACCTTGTATAATAGCTTCTGTCACCGTTCCAGATGCCCATCTAGTATCTAGTAAACCGGTTACTGTACCACTTGTAGTAAGTACATGCACGCGATTTGCAGAGTGTCCCGGTTCTCCTATAACTACACGCGTACCATCCCAATTCGATTTTACAGAAGCACCCAATTCCCCGGAAGGGTAACCATACGGATACTTAATATAATCGTATCCGGGCCACGTTGATCCCGCGGTCCCAGATCCTTTCGTTCCTATTAACGTGTATAAAGGTCTCGAAAATACATTACTTATAATGTCAGATTCTCCCGGCGGTGTATATCGTACTATATCAAATCGACCGAGTTGTATAATTTCTTCCCCAACGGCAGGATTATCACCTATAAAATCTCCTCCAAAGTCTTTAGAACCTACAAAATACAGTTTCGTATCGAATGAAATATCAACCGCCGATCCCATACCAACATTAAGTTTGGTTCCGTCTAGTTTATGGGCAGGAAACCCTGTCGTTGATACCCAACCAACGTCTTCACCGGGATAAACCTGACCATATAGCGTAGGCCGTGATATATAACCGGTCCCTGTTGCCATTTATATATACACGGGAATTAAAAAATTACAAGACCATCGCAGAACTCGAACGAGCGGATTGTGCCGAGACGATTTGTTTCTTGATAAAAATGTTAGTAGTTCTCACCTGAAAACAATCTACGTCATCTAAAACTCGTATATTTTTACTTACATATACATTCCCTGTCACGACTATTTTATCATCATCTGAATCATTTATAGAAACATTTGATCCAACCTGTAATGTCTGTGTTGTTAAAGGTGTTGTATTTCCTATTCCAACCGGTCCATCGAAATGTAGAGTCGTTGTACCGGTCCATTGACTCCCCGCCATAGGAAGATTATAAAGTCCTGAACCATCACCTATAAAAAAACCGGCATTTACTGTACCCGACGAAGGTAAATCTAATAAATGTTGTGGATTTGAGACTCCGATTCCCACATTACCTGAAGAATAATGAATTCTTCCATTTACACCGGTGGCTGTCCATACTGCGGTACCGGAAGAACCACCTATATCCGTGCCCCACACCGGTACGGTTCCATCACTTTTTAAAACTTCCCCCGTAGAACCTATACTAAGTTTATTGAGTACATTATCGGCGCTCGCGTATAATATATCACCGGTTTGAAAGCCAGTCGTTATAGTGGAAGAATTTGAAATTATAGTCGCCGTTTCAATATCACTAATTCTAGAAGAATTATCATTTAAATCTGGGACAAGTGCGACACCTGTTAATTCTGAACCATCACCTATAAATTTAGATGCCGCCACGGTGCCTATAACTAATACATTCCCACTCGCTGTTAAAGATGTTACGGTGTTTAGAAATTGCGTCGTGACAGTTGTCGTAGGAGCGTTAGTCGTAACCTGTTGCAGGGTACCAACCTGCCCCGAAGCTCCAGATACACCCTGCCAACCGACTTCACCAGGTGCTACGACAGTCAAAACATGTCCTGTTGTCTGTCCTATGGATACGTTGGCGGCCGTTGCAGTCGAATCTGCGTAGATCATATCTCCGTGCGCCGTGAGGATAGAACTTAAATCAGCTCCACCACCCCCTCCACTCGTGTATTTTTGCGTGGATCGTCCGACTGAACAACGTCCCATTCTTATAGTTGTACGAGACATTTTCCGGGGAGAAAGTCACCCGTATCTTCCTTCGGTTGATCGGGTATATTAAACCCACCCTGTCGATATACACGTAAACGTTTGTTATACATGGCAAAAAATACCGACCAATGATCCACCACGTCGTAGATTCTAGGATTATTCTTTTTACCCTTCGTTTCTCGCATGATACGACCTATACTCTGAACAATGTCGGATTTGGGTGTGGCGAGAATAACTGTATCGAGGCTCGGTATATCGAGTCCTTCGTGTGCCTGACTGAACGTCGCGAATATGATTTGCTTTTTACTGGATTCAGCTAAATCTGCTTCTTTCATTCCACCCATGTATAAACCCGATGTCGTCTTAAACTTTTGGTGTAGAAATTCGCAATGAAACCGTCTATCGCTGAGAACTAGAATTTGACGCGTCGTTTTTGCAACATCTTTGATCGTCTGTAAGATCATTCTGTTTCGATCGGGCATTTCTGTAAGTTCTGTGATCATGGTGGGGAGTGAAAGTTTACCGAAACGTGTGCATGGAGGGGGGTCTTCAAATCTTGGACACGTGTATACGAGTGGAAAAACGTCCACCTGATCCTGGTTTTTGCGTTCTACTGAAAAGAATGTTGGACCCATAAACCAGTGTAAAACTTTAGTGAGTCCATCCTTTCTATTTGGTGTAGCGGATAACCCGAATGTATGTTTAGGACACAATTTGAATAAAGATTGTGAAAATACCTTCGCACAGATATGATGCGCTTCATCGACTATGAGTGTTCCTATACTATCAAAGTCTTCGAATGAATATTCTTTCAACGAGAGTGATTGAAGCATGGCGATCACAAAATCGCAGTTTACTTCTTTCTTATTCTGTCGAACAATACCTATGGATGCACCCGGACAAAACTGTTGAATACGCTCTTTCCATTGGTTGGCCAGGAATTCTTTGTGAACGACGATCATCGTTCGATATCCGAGTTTACAAGCTATGGCCAGGGATACGGTCGTCTTACCGAAACCACACGGTAACGATAAGATTCCATGACCAGCTTCAATAGCTTTAGAAAGTGCCTCGTTTTGGTGTGTTTCATCTCTTAATTTTCCTTTGAAAGATATTTTAATTTTTTCTGGCTTAGGTCGGATATCTTCGACCAACTTTCCAAACTTTTCTTCTGCGTAATATCTCGGCACGCATAATCCAGATTTTGCCTTTCTGAACACCTTAAACGAGGGAGGTGCTACACCAAAATCTGCATTAACGATCGGGCGAACCGTGAGTTCTTTTTTTATTTCCGATGTATCCGGAACTACACACCCAGATCGTGTGAGTTTCATACGATAATCGAGTCTAGAAGCTTTATATTACTCAACTTCCATGTGTATCCACTATGATTACCTACGTTCCAGGCTCCCATAAAATCGGTAGTCATTTCTACCTTATCGGATTTTTTAAGTGATTGGATGGGGGCACCCTCGTACGAACACATGACGCGACGATACCTAAAAGGAACTTTCACTGTGAGAACGTTACCATCTAAAGGGTTGTCAGTGTTAGGATTTTGTAGTAAAACGCGTGAATGCGCCGAGCGCACGCTACAGGTGGTACCATCGGGTATGGTCAACCGTATATATTTTTTGTTATTGTACTCAAACATGGGTGTATGAACATGACATGTGCAGTTAATTCTCTTAAGAGATATATCTGGAAGTGGCATACATAATACTATGAAGTTTTCTTTATTTTACTTACATCGAAATAAACTATTTTGGAATCCATCGAAGGAAATATGGAAACATTCCGATGGCTATAGTTAAAATAATTAAATCTAGTGTTAAGACTTTGGATTTTATTTCCGGGCACCAATTTTTATAATCCTTAATTTGTTTAGATTCTTGTGGTTTCGCCCAATGGTAGAACATGGCGAGGTATGTGGGCCCCATATTTCGCTTACAGTCGTAATGGTGATCATAAAACGCTAACATAATATACGGAAAATACAAAAGCGCTAACAGAATCCATTTATTTTTCTTCGGTAAGAACCAATATCCACCCGCTAAAGCAAACGTAAACCATATACACTTCCAATTAACGACTGGGTTAACGTCGTAACAGTCTTCTTTCTTATCAGACTCCATGTAAATTATCCCGAGAAAAAAAATAATCTAGGTTAGAGAGATAAATTTATCCGTATGTAATAAGATGGCTTTATGTTCGTTGAACATATTGCCACAAAGAGTAAACCATAACACGCGCAAATATAAAACGTGGAGGTTTGCATCGGAGTTTCTTATTCGAAAAAATGTAACAAAAGATCAAGCTGAGCTGGGACGATGGACGAAGGATCGTCTCATAGAGCTCGGACCAACATTTGTAAAATTAGGACAAATTGCGTCCACGCGCGCCGATCTGTACTCACCCGAATTCATTCAGCAGCTCGAGACGTTACAAGATGACGTTCCTCCATGTGAAATTGATATAGATGTAAAACATGATATTTTTAAAGAATTTGACCCTGTACCATTTAAATCTGCGAGTATCGGTCAGGTCCATATGGCCGTGCTGCAAAACGGTCAAAAAGTTGTTGTAAAAATAAAACGTCCAGGAATCTTGAGTCTCATGAAAAAGGATACAGATACTATACGGGATATAGTCCATTTTTTAGAGCGTGTTGGTATCGACACAGGAAATAGTTCTGGTCTAGTTCTCGATGAATCTATAGAATATCTCTTGGGGGAGGCTGATTATAAACAGGAGATTAACAATGCTATAAAATTTCGGAAAAGTATGAAAGATGTTGAATGGGTGAAAGTTCCGAGAATGTATAAAAAGTATTCAGACGATGAAATGATCGTCATGGAATATGTACCATCAGTTAAACTGACAGAGATTAAGGATAAGAGGGTGAATAAGAAGAAAATATGCGAAGCCCTGATAAATGCGTACGTGATTCAAACCATGGACAATGGTCTATTTCATGCCGACCCACACCCAGGTAACTTGGGATTTTCGCCAAAAGGAAAGCTTGTATTTTATGATTTCGGATTACTTGTGCCCTTGTCCGAAGAATTAAGAGATGGATTTACAAAACTTTTTGGTTTTATAATCACACGTGATACAGTGGGTATAGTTGACACGTTAGTAAAATTGGGTGTGATTGTTCCGACTTCTTCAGATGTTTCGGACATTGAATTATTCTTTGAGACCATCCTAGGATACTTAGAGACCCTCGACGGTTCTGGGATCGTGAACGATGATCTCGCTGCACAACTCGCGATTGAAAAACCATTCGTGGTACCGAGTAGTTTCGTGTACCTCGCAAAAGCCTTTTCGACTATAGAGGGTATATGTATCAAACTGGATCCAGATTTTAACTATTTCACATATTTGGAGCCCCTGATTCAACAGCAGATAATAGAATCCGTGGATGTTGGTGATATATTCATGAAAACGACGGAGATTCCTGGGACGATAGGTAAAATAAACACGACTGTATCCGGACTTCAAAAATCAAGGGGGTCTATGAAACGTACGATGATCAAAACGAGACAGGAAATTAAGATCGTCCAATACAGCGTGGTATGCGCTCTATTGGCTGAGAAATTTGGGGACAATCCACCTTTAGCTATGTTTTTTGTTTTCTGTACCCTATGGTTTACTTTTCGTAAAAATCAATAGATTTTTTACCATTCTTCTTGGGCTTTTCGGTCTTTTTGATTAACTTGTTATGTTCCTCGAGGTATCCCTTCATACGATTTTGTTCATCGCGGAAAATATCAGAGACTTTCTCTTTGATCTTGTCCACGTCGGTATTACGTTCCTTTTGGATCTTCTTACTAAGCCTCTTGAATCCCTTATTTTTCTTGTCAGCGGCGAATACGGTCATTGCATTTGTGATGGCGAGCATTTACTTTGTATCGATATTTAAATTTAAGCGTTCTAACTTCGCTTCAAATTCCCTGCGCTCCCCGGGAGATTTGATGATCTCTCCGTGTTTGAGAGCCCTGATTTCCGGACCCGTGAGTTGAATAGCGTCTACCCTGAAATCCTTAAACGCCCTCATGGTGATGGGTACGAGAGGCTCTATGAGATTGTAGATAGCTCGTGCGTAATCCTGAATCTCTTTCTGTGCATGGGAATCCATTCGAAGATGGAGATAGTGCATGAGATTATGAAGGTTAATCTTCCAATAGAATTCCGTGTATGTCGATTGAGGAAGATTTCCCCTGGCCTGCTCCCGACAGCATCCATCTTCTAGAAGTTTCTCGTAAATGTCGAACGAATTTTCCAGATGTGAATGCATACCATTTTGATCAATGTTCACCACGCCTTCCGATCCCTGGTGGTTTATCTGTGACTGACCCCTAAGTTCCGAGGGTTCGTAATACTCTTTCGGAACAATTGAATACCTGGCGGACATCTCATTCACACTCGCTGTTCTATGACGAAGATGTTGCCGAGCAATATAAATGGGCATCTTAATATGAAACTTGAATTCGACCATCTCAAATGGAGTCGTGTGCCAGTGGCGTAATAAATATCGTAAAAGTCCTGTATCACCCCGAGAAGTCTTGGTTCCGTCTCCATACGATACCCGTGCGGCTTGTACGATCGAATTATCGAGATTTTCTCTGGGCATATGGTCGACCAATCGGACGAAGCCGTGATCAAGTACTTTGATTTCCATTATATTTTATTATAGATTCATTTCTTTAATCAGATCATCTAAGCAACGGTAATACCTTTTGAGATCTTTCATGAATCGTTTATTGTTCTCTAGATGTTCACACTCAGGTTTATTCTTATAAATCCAAGCGAGGTTAGATTTGGAATACTTCGTTCGTTTTTGATTTTCATTTGGTTTACGAGGTACGAGTTTCTTATTCGCAGCTTTCTTCGTTTTAGGTAAAGGTT
>Ga0315315_10002400_pt1 | contig 17131 bp, 12 predicted proteins | sample M140m3416metaG_FD_203699 | JGI IMG/M metagenome (GOLD analysis project Ga0315315, IMG submission 203699) | Ammonia-oxidizing marine archaeal communities from Monterey Bay, California, United States - M1 40m 3416 | ecosystem: Environmental > Aquatic > Marine > Intertidal zone | place: USA... | reverse complement strand
GAGGCAGTCAGGGCAGAGGCAGCACAGGCAGCACAGGCAGCCAGGGCAGAGGCAGAGGCACAGATGAAGGTAGTCAAGGCAAAGGCAGCACAACAGGTGGAGGCAGCACAGGCAGCACAGGCAGCCGCGGAATCGCAAGCCGCGGAATCGCAAGCCGCACAAGCCGCACAAGCCACACAAGCCGCACGGCAGCAACAGATTGAAACTCAAAGAATCACACAATTAGAAGCCCGTGCCAAGGAATTGGAAACCGCAAAAGCACAGGCATTACAATCAGAACAGTTAATTATTAAAAAAATCCAAGACCAAATGAATCAGGCACGGCTTGATTTCCAAAAAGTTCAAAATGAAGCACAGAAAAAGGTGGAGGCAGCCAGGGCAGCACAACAGGTGGAGGCAGCACAGGCAGCACAGGCAGCAGCCAAGGCAGAGGCAGCACAACAGGTGGAGGCAGCCAGGGCAGCACAACAGGTGGAGGCAGCACAGGCAGCACAGGCAGCAGCCACGGCAAAGGCAGCACAACAGGTGGAGGCAGCACAGGCAGCACAGGCAGCAGCCACGGCAAAGGCACGAGCCGAAATAACAAAAGCAAAAAAAGAAACACAAGAAGCAAAGGAAGCAGTAAAAATAATTATAGATCAAGAAAATGAAAAACTAACTGATGATGACTTGAGAAAGTTTAAAACGTTATCGTATGAACATATGATGATACAATCCATACAACTAACAAAAGAACTTCAAAAATTAAGGTCAGAGGCAAGAGCATGGAAAGCACGTAAATCAGGGAAAGTACGTGCAGGTAAAAAAGACACTCGGAGTAGATCTGCTTCTCCAAATCCATCGCCTGAACCAGTGGGGACAGAGATCGATGACTTTGACCAGGGAGAATTAATCAACGCATTGATTGACGAAACTCCTGGGGGTAGAAACAGGACATCACAAGATCCAAATCCTTATGCTCAACATTTCGTTGGGCCGAATGGAGTTTTGCAGAGGAATGCCAAAGAAAACAAAGTGAATAATGAAAACAGTTCGTTGACGCAAGCAAACGAGTTAAAAGCGAACACGATTGAAGATTTGGCGGCACGTGTACAAGGGCTTGCTTTAACTCCCAGTATTAGTGAAACTGTAAAGAACGCTATCGATAAGAAGCACAAACCGTCTGCGTCTGGAGCCGCGTCTAGAGCCGCGTCTACAGTGGCGTCTGAAGCCATGACAGAGTTGGCACAAGCACCACGACCATCATCTTCATTGTCTGTCCAAAATATTTAAACCTTCTACACCCATTTTCGTTTGCAATCGATTTTTCCATTTTCCTTCTCGAGTAGTTTGGTCACCTTCTTGAATTTGTTTCGTCACCTCGTCTTTTCTCAAAAATCCAAAACGGCGTGCGAGGAGCGGGAGCATGGGGACAAATAAAAATATGATAACTCCAGTCACCCAGTGTGCAATGCTGTCCTCACAACCAACGCATCTTTTAACATTTTCTGCTTTTACTTGACTTATGGCGATGAAAATACCTATCATGATGATCGTGGGCCAATCTAAAAGCTCTTTGTAATGAAGTCTTTGGTCTCCTGTAGCTTGTCCCCTGTATATTGTTCTCATATTTTCTAATTCATTCTTCGCCCATAATGATACGAATCGGTGTGTAAGGTAAATCACAAACAGAAGTTCTAAAGGGGACGCCCAAATATTCATATATTGGTGCAAGTAATATCTGTTTCCTGTGAGTGATACTCGTTTTTGAGTCAATGGATTGCATACAGCCTGTGGTTCGTACACCTCCAATGCGTCATTCCACGCGCAACTCCTCTCAAACAGGTCTTTGATATCCCCGAGGGTGACACACGCTCCAGGGCCGAGGGACATGTTATCGTTTGCTGTTGCACCCTCAGGTAGATTATCAATCGACTCTAGTCGTATGTTCATACCCTTGACACCCGTGGGTAGAACGCTTTGTGGTGCACAATTGTTTTTTGTTGTTTCATCAATACTATTTTTTGATACAAAATCTTCAATGAAAGCAGATGCCCTAGCCCCATGATCTATAACGTCTGCTTTTGCATCGCTCTTCAATCTCCACAGCTCACTGCCAGTCGTAGGAGACTTGTGCACATAGTCTCTCCCCTGCTTCATGGACCACATCGCATTTACATAAGCAGTATCAAGGTTGGTGATGTGATTTTCGGCTCCCATAATGCTGACCGGGGTCATTGCGCACGGAAACGGTTTTGTTGGACCAGGCAAACTGGTGGATACTACTTTCCCACTTGCGGATAGTTTTACTTTATAATGGTCTACCATCAGCAGAGTGTGCCCTAACTCGTGAGTAAGAAGAGATACAGGGAATACGTCACTCGAGAATCGTTTCGGGTGTCCATTTATAACCGGGAGAGACGGTATTTTGATCAGTCTATTGCAAGTCTCGTATGCGATAGCTGCCGAGATTAATGACGCGCAACACACGAGAAACGGGGAAATACTTCTATAACTAATCAATTCCAAGGCCACAAAACTCACGAAACACGTAAACCATACGATAACAAAATATGTAAGCCACGGATGGTAAGGCAAATCCGCACCCATTGTATCATTAATATAGATTGTGACACCCTTGGTAAAACAATGTCCCAATATAAAGTTCTTGTTGCTAGTCATGTAATTGCGACGAACAACATAACCATAGGTTCCATCCGAGTTAGAGTTCTCGAATACCACTGACATGTGCAAGTTGAGGTTTCTCATCTGATTTGCATGGTGATGTTCGAAGCTAATGTCTGACATCCCACTTGCAGCAAAATCAAGAAGACCGTGATTCACATCATCACTCGCGGGCCAGTCGATCGCTTCATAACGCTCTGAATTGCCCTCCGCCCCTGGTTGCACTACAACAGCTATTTTTACATCATGGTCTTCCGCTCTGAAATCATCAGGATGACCTTCATGTAAAACATTCCTCCATTCATTAATTGATTGTTTCATTATTGTTTTCAAATTGTCACTTTGTTGGTCTCCCCATACAGTGGTTCTTCTCTGTCGATCTATATTAGCAACAAACACTGCAACATTCAAAGTTTTGGTATTTCTTGCCTCGTGTAGAACATCATACAATGTGTGATTACACAACTTCCACAAGGCTTTGGACTGAGTGTGAACTTTGGATTCTATATAACACTTTATTTCATGTGACTTATTATTAATCATACTCCCGAACCCCAAAAAATTGTAGTTACAAACATTGACATCGTTCTCCGGTCTCATCAAATTATTATGAGGATCTTCGGTGTCGCCCATTTTCACCATTCGGCCACTCATATACGAAAAGAAGACCAAAAGCCACAAACAGGCTAATATTATTGTAGATCCAATAAGATCTAGCGTGAATATCATTTTTAGAATAATTATATATTATTATTCGCAGTTTTGAATCTATCCTATCCCGTTTCCAGTGCCAGGGGCTTGCAACACGTGGACCCCCGCCTTTCCAGGCCACGTACCGCGTACTGCACCTCACGGGCAATATCTGCTTGCACTGTGCAGATATCGATCCACAACCACGATTCCAGAAGGAAAGACGACACAGACCTTTTGCGAAACTCAAAGACTACCACGACCCGTACACACTAGACGATAGTAGCGATGATGACGACAACAATATCAACAAGCATTACCATCGTCACCGCGGTGGTGCCCTCCCAGGTGGCTTGTAAGCCCACATGGCAAGCGCTAGCCATCTGCGTCTAGTTTTCCCCCCTGGCTTTCTATACTGTGCCAGGTGGCGCGCAACAAATTCGTCACGTCGCTTATCCCAAAAGGTTGTCCTATTGACACCGGGTACCAGCATTGTAGACATGACCGAAGGGTCACCCCTTGCCCTCTCATAAGCCCTCATGAAACCACGATTCGAACGTGCTACTTCACTTACACGAAGCTTTTCTGCTTCATCTTCATAAGACAATGTGTCCTTGAGAGACATCCACTTGTAGCGTTGTATTGTCATCTAATTACAACATACATATTAAACACAAACTACGTTATGAATTTTGTCTAGTTGTTCTTTGTATAATCTGCCACCATCAGATGCATTAACGGCCGCAGAGACCTTCACGCGGTCCTGATGATCAAGAAATTTGACTCCTTCAATTGTTTCTTCATCAGCCTCTGCCTCTAAATGACCAGATGTGTCATCGTATAGTTGTTCTAAAACTTCTCCTTTGCATTTGTTTTCCCATTCTTTTTCTCCACCCTCTCCTGAAACAACCACTTGATAGATAGCTCTCTTCTGATTTGGCACCCTTATGTTGTTATTTACGCCATCAGGGGCTCTTCTATGTTTCAATTTTATAAACTGTGGTACTGCATTTACTGGGTCTGCTAGAAGGGCTCTAATTTGATCCTGACTTATATGGTCAATAGACTCTTTCCCGAATATATTCACATTTTGTTCAACTATGAAACGATTGTTTGTTGTATGGTTCACAGTACGTGGTTTTTTGATAAGTTGTTCTATCTGTCTATCTTTCGCGGCTAATTGTTCGCGCATTTGCTCGTCCTTTGCCGCTAACTGTCTCTCCAATGATGCAATCCTCTCCTTGTCAGCAGATGGTCGATTACAATTCTTTTTGTGTTGAGACCAGCCATTGATGGACTTTGATGAAAAGCCACATTCACAGACACGTGGTTCTTTGTATTCTCTGCTTGGCATATCCCTACTCATCATCAATGTTTTTATCTTTAATAGGGACACATATAAATATGTGTCCCGTATGTGTCCCCTTTTCCAGAGGTGTCTCCGGTGGGGGTGCTCAGTGTGGTACGCCTAAAAAGGGACACATGTGTCCCTTTTTACTCCTGCCAGGTGGTTACTTGAGGTTTCTCCTGGAAAAATCTCTAAATTGATGTCATGAAAAAAGTGTAAGGGGGGGGGGGGGAACCTAAATTTTGAAATTTTTTTTTCAACTCAAAAATTTTTTTGGGGAAAAATTTTTTTTGAGTTGAAAAAGTTGATCAAGATTTTTGAAAAAGTTTTTCCAATTTTGCATTTTTAAAGCCACCTGGTAGTAGTGATGTGTCGTCTACCTGAAATCTCCTGTAAAAAAATTGGTAAAAAATGGTAAAAATTGATGAAAATTGGTAAAAATCACTTAATCATTTGTAACAACCTGGTAACTTCCTGAGCCCGTTTATGAGCCCGAGGCGAGCGTCTAGTTGATGTTTTTGAAAATAAGTGTTTTAAATTGTTATTCCGTAATGGAAGGGTTGATTTTTTATCTGGTTTCATATTTGTAATACCTCTACTTTTTTGGTATGCGCTTTTAAGTCTATTTCTTCTCGCCATCTCCTCACGATCTCTTTGTTCTTGTTGCTGTGCAAGAAACTTGATTAAACTATCGGGATGTATGGGAACACCAGCTTCGCTATTGATGGAAGCTGCGTTGGAAGCTGCGTTGGAAGCCGCGCTGGAAGCTGCGTTGGAAGTGCTGGGATTCTTGAGTAAGACAACTTGATTAAGAAAAATAGAATTGTTTCGTTTTGGTGGTTGTTTTGGTGATCGTTTTGGTGATCGTGTTGGTGAATTAATAACTAATACAACTTGATTATTAAGTTTTTTTTGTGAATTTGATCGTTTTTGTTTTTGTTTAGGGGTGAACATTTTACTTACTTTACCTAATTTAGCGAACATATATTTTATACGCACATTTTATATTAAAGACAAGCAAAAAATGTGGATCAGAGTCGGGTCATGATAGGGGATTTCACCATCATGTTACACGACTCTCGTGGTAGGGTTTAGGTATTGACCTGGTTTTCGGGGTCGAGAACCTTGGTGGTATAGGTGTGGCGGTTGACCACATCAGACAGACCAGCCAGGCAGCGGATACACGTAGGTTGAGTCCTGCGTAAACGGTTTATCGAACGTCCTGTTTAAGGGGTAGTAGATGAACCGAGCAAAGAGTCGGGGACCCACATTGGCCGACTCCACCCCCCTCCTTTTTTCTCTCCTCCTCCTTCCTCTCTCCCATTTCTAACGTATGTGTGTGTTCACAGGTCCGGACCATTTACTATTTTCGACGCCAAGTTCTTCAAGAAGTACGCATCACTGGTGTAATGGTTAGCATGTAGGCCTTCCAAGCCTGAGATTCGGGTTCAATTCCCGGGTGATGCAATGAGTCCTCTTAGCTCAGTGGTTAGAGCGCAGGTCTTATGAGCCTGATGTCGCCGGTTCGAGCCCGGCAGGGGACAATTGGTGTTGAATTCACCCTAAAAAATTCAATCATGTCTTGATGCCCGAGTGGTCTAAGGGGCCAGACTCAAGTTCTGGTGTGGCAACACGCGTGGGTTCGAACCCCACTCAAGACAATACGTGAATGCAAGTGATTGCATTCAAAATGGGGATGTAGATCAATTGGTAGATCGCTTCCTTTGCATGGAAGAGGTACCGGGATCGAAACCCGGCATCTCCAATATGCTCCTATGGTGTAATGGTCAGCACTCGACACTTTGAATTATGGATTTATTCCATAATAAGCAATGTCGCAATCGAGGTTCGAATCCTCGTGGGAGCTTTGTCTATGAATTTGAAATAAAATGCTGGCATAAATCAAGAGCTCACGTTTCAAATATTATTTTAGATTAAATGAGTAGTCGTGTTGACGAATATTTGAACAAAGAATCCGCAGCAGAGGCTCAATATTTAAAGTACGGATTCATGGCTTTTGTGGTTTTGGTTCTTATGAAATATGTGACCGAATCTGCAGGCGCTAAGAGAAATAGACAAACAAAGAAGAACAAGATGCTTTTTGAGGCAACTAAGATGAAACATATGATGTCAATGGCCACTGCTGCTAGGGGTGGAGGTGGAGGTGGTGGGGGATCGAATAAAGAATAATATATCAGGTGATTTTTTGAAATTATCTTGCAGATCAAGATCCCAAGTGGCACCACGTGTTCGATAGTTGAACATTATGCTATTGACTCTTTTTTTTGACAATAGGAGACATCGTTGTGTATCAAGATAGTTCCATTGCGCCAGTACAAACCTAATGTTTGATCTTAGTTGTTCTCCTCTGTATGTCACAATTCTATTTCTTTGTGTGCATTTTTGAAGTTTTATCAATGGCAAGCATGTTGATGCTCTGAGACAAAGTATGTGAAGTCTTTTTGAAACAATGTGCGTGACTGTTTCTAGTTCTCTTGATATCTGCATTTTTGTCAATGATCTCAAATGTTTATTTACCATTAAAAAATTGAATTCACTTTGCAAAACAAGATATTGACAAATCAGTAGTAATGTATCATCACAGAGCACGTCCATTTCGATAATTATCTAAGAACAAAAGCTTTAATTTAAAGACAATAAGAAAGCACAAAAAAAGTATGCCAACAAGAGCTCCATTGACTAATCTGAGAGATTCTCTCAAAGGAGGTGCCCCCCTTTATGTAGGAGGAGACAGACTAAAAGGAGAGACGATTACAACGCCACCACAGTTTCTTGACGATACCGATCAATATTTCGAAACAAATATCAATCGACGAGGCTTGTTAAGTATTGTTCACATACCTCCTGCTGGAATAGGTACAGTTGATTTCGTGACATTGTTCATGAGAAATAGTGGCACAGAAAGAGCATACGTGAATGTGTACATGGGATCAGATATTTCTGTTGAAATGCGCGTGGCTGGTATTCAATCTTCTTATCCTGTTTACAGTGACGTGCTCATGATTGAAGTAGATGGTGATACCACTTTAACAAGTCAATTGTCTGCTAATAATGAATTATCTGTATCCATTTTGCAATCAGATCAATACGACATTTCGCTCCAGAGCCCAACTGTTGTCTTTGACCCCCCAGTGGATGGTAATATGAATGCATTTGTAAATTTATCGTCATCAGGATCTATCTCTTCTATTACCGTAGTAAATCCAACATCTCACTCCTATACGACTCCACCTTCCGTTAGAATATCGGGTGGCATTATAAAACCGTTTGGTTTTTTCGAATATTCAAACAAAAACACCAGGGTTCTTGCGTCAAGTCAGGCAGGATCCATGACCTTGATTGGTACACTATGTAGAACAGAATTTGCAAGCAATGTGGCTCAACCAGGTGATGTGATTTTATTGAATAATGAAGTGAGAGTGGTTCAGACAATCAATTCAGATACGAAAGAATTCGTCATAGATTCTCCCATAAACAGTTCACAGACTCAGTTTGATGAATGGTCTTATATTTCTGTACTAAATGCATCTACAGATTCTCATTATCGCATTGGAAATGGTACTTTGAGAAATCAATTTTCATTGGGCTCTAGTGGTATGGTATGTACCTCCAAGCATTATTTGTGTGTTGGAGATTACGTAATTTATGATTCGTCCACAGGGTCTCCTATTTCACGTCGCGTGACGGAAATTCATTCTGATTTTGAGTTCAGCGTTGAAGGAAATACTTTTCTAACATCAACCAGCATGACAGAGTGGAATTACGTCTATATTTACAGTCAAAGCACCCCCGGTTCGTCTCAACTTCAAGAAGTAAATATCATATCATACGTTAAAATGTGTTCTTCTCCCACACAAGATAGCGTTGTTGATCTTCTGGGTTTGGGTGGTAGAAAGATTTACATACAAAACAGTAACTTCATGAATCTTCCGGGGAGTTATTTTAATGAATCTTTGTCAGGGAATTCAAGGGTTGTAGAATATGCAACTTGTGCTGACTCACATAACACAAGAAAAGAAGTTCCTAACATAATAGATCCATCAACTGTATTAGAAATAATGCTCAAACCACAGCCAGCACCTGAAGTGCAAGTCCTTGCCGCATTTCCATTAAATGGGGGACTATCTACAGAAACCGGGAAGAGACCACTGATTGCAGTTCATCAGAGGGGTGTAGTTGGAATATCCACCCAAGTAGTCTATTGGGGCTATTACATGAGATACAGTCCAGAGTCCATGACAAATTACACACAAGCAATTAATATATAAGAGTTCGAGTCCACTCTCCAGTCACACCCCTACTGGAAGCGCGCGCGACGGCGCTCGATGCCCATGGAGTTAATGGTGGTCATCCGCATCTCCTTGCGCGCCGAGGGACGGTGTCTGGGATCTTGCGGCACGGCAGGAAGATGTGCCCGAGTGAGAATCGTGTGCTGCCTCGCCACCACCACCTCGGCTGTCGGGAACTTGTGGCGAGACCAGAGAAGATTCATATTCCTCATGAGCGGGGTGATGTCCTCTGCCTTGAGAAGCGTACCCCATATATTTCCCCGAATGTTGCTGGGAGTGAAGATGGTTGTCGGGTCCATCTTGAAGCCCCGGTCCTGCTGCAAGAAGCCTTGACTCATGTCTAAGTAGAAGGCCGTCGTCCACGACTCGCCTCTATGCGGTTGCTCCTGCTCCAGGAAGTTCGGGTCCAGACTTAGCTCCCAATCGTTCTGACCGACCTTCACCCAGGAAGTCCTGCCCCAGTCCTTCTGGATAGGGCTCTTGTCATACTGCGGATCATCGCCACGAAGCGGGTCATACTCCGGGATATTAGGGCTGTTGCCGTCGATGTAGATGTTGCGGCCGAGGTTAGGAAATATGGCCTTGATGCCGTTTCTCACCAGGACGAAGTTGCGGAAGAGCGGGAGATTCTCCATATCCCGGCTGAACTGACCATTTTGGGCCGAATAGGTCAGCATCACATCCGCCCAGACTGCGAACAGATGACGAGGCAAAGGAGATCCTGGCTCAAGCGCAGACTGTGCATTAATCGACACGCCCTTATGATCATAGACGTCGAAATCCACCGGCATCTCGCCCTCCCAGATGGATTGCGTGAGCATGTCCGTAGTGATGTTCATTGTATAGAAGTCGAATGCGGGCTGCCAGGTCGTCTGGTCGGTCTCATTGATTGGGGTAAGGAGCAGCCGCATCGGGAGGATGATCTCTGCGACAAGCTCGACCGTACCGGCCCAGCCACGCGCCTTGTCCCATACCGGCACAACCACCTTCCGGATCGGAGGCATGACCTTCTCCCCTCCATTGAAGATGTAGGTATCGAGCGAACCGATCTCCGACAGCTCTGGCCACTTGTCCTTAAAGAGATCCGTCGGCGCACATATCAGCTCTTCTGCTTCAACCGGGATGGTGATGCCGTCTAGATACGCCTGGAGGTTCTTCGTGCCCTGAATATCCGGCAGCATGTTCCATGCAGGCGCCCACTCGCTCTCGTAGAACAGACAGATAGTCTCATTGCGACTGTCATTCCTGACAGACTGGCTGATGATGAGGCCGAAGGACGTGTCGAGGTAGTCAGCGAACCCCGACAGTGTAGGAATCGTGTTCTCGAGCGCCCCCTTGGTGGCCACGATGTTCTTCTCATTAATCGTGCTGTCATTGGATAAGAGCATCATGAGTTGGGTAGCGCAGTGATAGCGCAAGTGTCGCTTGAGCTTCTCGTGGAAGGTAAAGCACAGAGCTTTGGCGGCAGCCTCGTGGTTGATTTCGTCCCTATGCCTGCTCAATGAAGGATCGATCATCTTCATGATATCCGCCACGCAGTCAAACGGCATCCGTTTCTCCGGCTTGATCTTGATGAACGCAGCCATGCTCCTGACGAACTCCTCTTGGAGCGTTGGCCAACAGTCAACGACGGAGAGGTAGAAAGCACTGTTCACCTCGCGGGTAATGGCGACCTGCCTGAACATGTCATTGAACATGTGCGGATGCTTTCCCTCCATCTGGACGAAGAGTCGCCCCGGTAAGGCCATTAGAATGGACTGCAGTATGACGCCGGGGATTGTCGTCGGAAAAGCGCCGAACATACCGTGCTTGACCTCAAGACGAAGGTCGGACAGCATGGGAGAGGCTATATCGCTCTTGAAGAGCTCGTTCTGCTTTGCAACCACCTTCAGTCTCGGCCCCTTGTGCGTGGGACAGAAGGAGAAGAGATCGCGGAGCTCTGGCAGCATGGCTACGTAGTCGATCGGGTTTGAGTTACTCACAAGGGTTACACATGCGTACCCAGACCACAAGGGTTACACATGCGTACCCAGACCACAAGGGAGGTCCCCTCGGGAGGGATACACATGTGTGACCCTAAGAGTCTGTCCTGCATGCCGCCCCTCGGGTACACGACCCCGCCCAGAGCCGCCACCCGACCCCCCTATCCCGGACCCCAGAGTTATTCTCAAGAGATTAGTATAGATGCGTACTCATGGAAATCATTAACCCAAGTATCATATGTGTCTAATTTGGGTAACACTGCAGCATCTATGTATGTTGCTGAAGTTAAAGTTTTTTGTGTCTTTCCCAATCTACCAAAGTGTATAATAACTCCATTTTCTTTTACGTATCTTCGCAAACATGAGTCTGGTATAGCGTCAATGAATTCAGAACGTGTCATTAGTACATCACATTTATTAGGAGGACATCCTATAACCAATTTTTTCACAGGGTCAGGTGACGTGGACATAGTTAACCTTTTTTCTTTATTCTCAATACTAAGTTTTGCATTTCCCAATAGTTTTTCAATAACTATTTTTTTATCATTTTCTTGTTCAGTGTAAATCTGAAATTCTGATTTAGTCAATTTGTGTTTTTCAAAATTGAGAAAACATACAGTGCCGTTTTTATTTGAAATGAATCTTTTCAACTGATTTCTCCAGTCATTTGTGGAAAGTTCTACTCCTAGTGCAAATCTACCGTCCCAATATACGTTTTGAGGCATAACTTCTAATATTCTTGTTAATGTTTTGTATTCTATTAAATGATAGTTTTTGTCTGTCGATAACAATATATCATATTTTTTCCATTTTTGGATATCTTCACACACGTAAATATTTTTTGTAGACAGTTGTCTTTTCTCATTATCGATCCATGAATTTGATTTAAGTAACGTTTGAATTTCATCCATTTTAGTAATTTAATGTAAAACATTTTCATAGTTTTTTACGCACAGAAGTGACAATCAAATTTTTTAAATAATATGTTATAATACTACATGGGAGAAATTAGAGTGCATAGAATAACCAAATCGGGATTTGGTTCCGCTCCAGGTCAAATACCTTCTAATCTTAAAGTACCTCTCATGGTGTTTGACTATTTGAATGAACAGGTTGCCGCCAAAGCGAAAACCAAGTCAAAATATTTGACAGAACAGCTGCGTGCAATAAAAGATAAGAAAACAAACTCGTCATTCAGATGTAGTAGGCAAGGTTTTGTACCCTTTGACGTTCTTGGAAGATTGTCACCATCAGCTCGAGCCGATGGTATCCCACCGGTTGGACCTGAAGTCGTTGTTGATAAAGAAGGAACTTTACTCAATTCGCCTTTATATTTGGTTTTGAACATGAAAGACGGATTCATAGCTGCGCTTGCAGTACTTTACACACAAGCAGATGGTTCGTTAAAACTAGAGTACTTGTGTGCAGCACCAAAGTTCAAGGGTGCTGGAAGCAATTTATTAGAGTTGATAAGATTAGGCATTATTTTCAAAACTGTAGTTAGAGGCATTAGACGTGTGTATTTGAATGACAACAGTAACAGGCCTGGTTATTATGCAAACAAAAAATTTGTAAAAATAGGCAAAACAAAGCCAGGTAAGTATATGGTCGAGGATTCGACGAGGCGATTGGATAGTAAGACGGGTAAGGTAAAACTTGTCGATAAGATTTTGAACGTCTACAAAGCGTCTATGTTGCCATCTGTGCCATCTAAAATAAGTAAAAAGTCACCAATGAAGAAACCAGTAAAAAAACCAATAATAACCAGGGTAATCAAAACAAGAAGACATCCTTTAACACCACCAAAGACTCCATTGTATGTGTTGCGTAAACGTACCATTTATGCGTAAACGTACCATTAAAGTTTGGCCCCTATCTTTGGAATAATGTTGTCCAAGCGTTTGATCTGAATCCTTTTTTGGCCTCTGTCTTTCTAACACCGTTCATCCATTGAGCATTGGCCTCTATCTGTCTTCTCTGCCTATTTTTCTGCCTATTTTTCTGCTGTTCTTCAAATTTTTTCTGCGATTCTTCATTCCATTTCCTTACATTTGTAAACCAATTGGTCTTGCGTTGTTCCCGTTCTATGCGTTCCCGTTCCTCTCTGCGCGCTCTAGCCTCTTCTTTGCGTTCTTCTTCCGCTCTTTTCCGCTTTTGATCTTGCTCTGCTAGTCTTCTTCGCTTTGCTAGTGCCAGTCTCTTGCGTTGTGTCGCCTGCAACTTTGTCGCAGCAGATCCCCGTCTGGTTTGCCTGTCCAAAAGGTGTTGAGAGAGTGACGGGTGTATTATGTTCTTGGGTTTGGGTTTAAATTGTAAAGCCAGGGGTTTCAAAGTAGTGTTCTGTAAAGCTAGTGTTCGAGTTGGTTTATTTACATCTCTCAAAAGATAGTTACGAGCTTCTTTTATAAGAAAGAACTTTTTGATCTTTCTTGGATCCATGTTTGGATTCTTATTAGGATGGTACAACAGTGCAAACTTTCGATAAGCCGCTTCTATGTCTCTTACTGTCGCAGTTTCAATATCTAACTCCAAAATTTTAGCTTTCATCTTCATATTCAATTTCTTATCACTGTTTCCCTTTACTAACTGGTTACGTACAAGTTGTTTTATTAAATTCAGTTTTTGCTGTTGAAATCTACCCAAGGTTTTTAACATCTTACGTGATTCTTTTTGTCTTCTTAAATTGTTCAGTATTCTGCGAGACTTCTTACCTCTGTATTTTGTTTGTATATTTGTTGCCGCTTTTGCTAAAATTTCGATTACACCACCAAGTTGCTCTTGTACTTCAATTGGATTATTTGATAAATTTTCATCTAAGACATTTTTCACAAGGTTTGTGGGCGTTCTATCACCAAATATATCTGTGAATTTGTTCCCGATTTTTAATTGTCTCAAAAGATGCCTGTCTGCTTCTAATTTTTCTAATACTTTATTTTCAATCTGACCATATGGTACATAACTGACTCTGACTACTGGTTCTGGGTTGAATGGTTCATAAAGTTCATAGTTTTCATAATTATTTCCATTATTTCCATTAGTTTTTAGTTCTTTTTTTATGATATTGAATGCTGCCTTTGTCCGTTTTTTGTTCGCTTTTTTTGTTAATTTATTATTTGACATCTTTTTGTTCTTTTGTCTTTTCAGCATGAGAAAAGCGACTTGCTTGTTTTTACGCTGACGTGTCATATTTTGACGTAGCTTTTTGCCCCTAACAACGGCTTGAATTTTAGTCGATTTGTGTTTCTGTTCTTCTATTTCCCGTTCCTTGCGTTCCCGTTCCCTGCGTTCCCGTTCTATGCGTTCCTGTTCTATGCGTTCCAGTTCTTCTTTACGTGCCTTCGCGCGTGCTTTCGTAGCTTTACGCGCTTTTTGCGCTCTTCTGACAGCTTCTTGAATTTCAATCACTTTGTCAACTACTTTGTCAACTGCTTTTTCAGTATTGAACGCCTGAGGTAATTTGTTGGTGTGTACTCTGGTACTTCGCTTGCGCCGTTGCTGCGGACGGTTGATTTTAACATTTTGATGTTCTGGTTGCATTTGTGATAGTGGTGATTTTCGCGTTTTTGGTGGTGACGGTTTTGGTAGTGGGATCGGTTTTTGTAGTCTTGGTTGTTTTATGGGTGATGGAGCTAGTGCTGGTGGTTTTGGTGCTATGTTTGGTTTCCGTGATGATTTTTTTCCTATTTTATTTTGTTTCTTGCTTTGGCCGAGGTCAAGTATAGTCTGCTTATACATATTAGGTGCAAGATTATACTTATTAGGTGCATTAAGAGTGACAATGTCTACCAATGTAGGTTGAGGTAATTCTATCGGAGTACGTGTATTCGCCAATTTTTTTGGACGTTTGCGAAAGGACCCAGATTTTGCACCAGCTGGGACAATAACGGGGACATCATTAACCACTGGGACTTTTGCCCCAGCTGGGACAGTAACGGGGTCACCATTAATTACTGGGGCTTTAGCCCCAGCTGGGACAGTAACGGGGTCACCATTAATTACTGGGGCTTTAGCCCTGCTAGATTTTGCACCAACTGGGACAGTAACGGGGACACCATTAATTGTGGAAACTTTAGCCTTCTTAGGTTTATTTGATTCATGTGGTAAATTCAGCTTTTGTGCAGTAGGTATGCCTGTCACAAACACTACTTCTGTTTCATTTTCTGTTTTATCTTTTGTTTTATCTTCTATATTTTGTGTTTTCATATCTCTCATGTACAGACGATTTGCTTCTTTTTCGAGCATGTGAGCCCGTAATGCTTCCGGCATCAATATTTTCTTTTGTTTCTTCTTTCTTATATCAATCTTCGATTTCACTGGAGTTGAAATTAGGATTTTTGACTTCTTTGGTTTGGCGATATCGAGTTTTGATTTTTTGGGTAGTGTAGCCCGTGGCATCTATCTTGAACTTAGAGTAAAAAATTATTGATGTACATTAAATTACCGTTCTGAACCTTTGTTATTCTTAGAGGGTGAAGTGGGCAACTTGGAAACATGATGATAGATCCAGCTTCTGGTTTGATCTTTGTACCCTGATAGGAAAACTCGAACACTCCTCCCTTTTCTGGTGCTTCCAAAATTATATAAACGCAGATTCTCCGAGAAGATCCATCACTGTCATCATTTAGACTCGAACATTCAATGTGCTCTTTATAGAAATCCCCTGGTTCAAATCTTAGCATACTGAACTCTTCTTTCGTGCTAACAATACTGAAGAAATTGAATTTTTCAATGAATTTATCTGTTGCTTGGTCTATGTTATCTTCCATCATATTATACAACTTTTGAAGTGTTTGAGTGTCTTTAGCAATTCCGCATTTTCTGAATGTTTCATCTACTATTTCTTCAGCTTCATCCAAATCAGTGTTATCTATGTCTTCATCATCAACAAGTAATGTCATTGATGGTTTAAAAAGTCTACCTTTGTTTGAATCTTTTGATATATACTTGTGGAAATATGCAATAAGCTTTTCGTCAATAACCCCTGGCATGTACATTACAGTTGAAGCTGGCCATTCCGTATCGTCATCCTCTTCAAAGTCTGTACTCTCACCCTCCTCACCCTCCTCACCCTCCTCACCCTCCTCACCCTCCTCACCCTCCTCATCCTCCTCATCCTCCCCATCGCTGTTTAGCTGGTCGAGGATATCCTGAATATTAGTGACGGGAATATTCTGCTCGTCCTCCTCTTCCTCCTCGTCCTCCTCATCCTCGTCCTCCTCAGAGCCGCTACCAATCGCCTCCTCAGCAATTGTGACAGATTTTTTCGGTTCCTTTTTCGATTCCTTTTTCGATTCCTTCTTCGAGTCCTGCTTCGAGTCCTGCTTCGAGTCCTGCTTCGAGTCCTGCTTATTCTCCTTTGGATTCCGTGGTGGCACATCCTCTGTTGGGACTTCTTTGGGATCACTTACCTCGAGAACAGTTGCACTCTCGTTGAGTTGATCGTTGATAGGGGGTGATGTATCATTGGAAATTTCGACCGCTTCAGAAACATCACCAGCCTTCTTTCTGAGTGATCTTTTTGGCTTTACGGTAGTTGCTTCCATCATATACTATATGTTCAAATTTAATAGGGCTCCTATAACGCGCATGGAACTTAATAAATTTAATAGCGCAATAAATCAATATGAAGATAAAAGATCCATCACTCAGATCTTGTTATTCTCACCCTCTTCTATCAAAAATAGAAGAAGATATTGACGACTACAGAGACAACCATGGTTGCAACATAACGGAGGATTGCTTCAAGGATATGATATCCAAATACCAGGATGAAGTTCCCGAAGAAGCAGACCTTCTTTACGATCTTTCATTAGAAAACTTTTTGGAAGAAGAAGAAGACTCAGGGGCATTTGTAGATAATACTGATGAGTTTGAGGGGTGTGGCGATTGTGAATATCCAAGTTATGATTTTGCACTGCAAAGTGTAGGTAAACATTCTGATGATATGTGGGAAGCATATGACAAAACCGTACACAATTTTGGCATAGAACTGTGTAATCATATAACTAATAAAGAAAAGGTATTAGAAATAGGTACCAGCATTGCATTATATCAAATATCGTTTGATGAAGAAGCTAGTGTGTTTATGCACACAATAATTTTCGTTTTGAAGACATTAGTTCCTGCAAGAAGTAATA
>Ga0315315_10002399_pt1 | contig 17131 bp, 14 predicted proteins | sample M140m3416metaG_FD_203699 | JGI IMG/M metagenome (GOLD analysis project Ga0315315, IMG submission 203699) | Ammonia-oxidizing marine archaeal communities from Monterey Bay, California, United States - M1 40m 3416 | ecosystem: Environmental > Aquatic > Marine > Intertidal zone | place: USA... | reverse complement strand
AATGGGAAATAATTGTATGTTTTGTGATAACCCACAAGGAGAATCCTATATATCAATGGTAGAGTTAGAAGATAAAATGGGATATATTTTTTGTAAAGAATGTAAGGATACAAATAAATCAAAACAAGCTATAGAAATATGGAATAATATTCTTTCATATGGGAAGCTACATTATTTAAAAGGACGTGATATTAAGGTGAAACGTTCTCCAAGATTAGGAGAGACTGATGGTGTTATTGAAAGTGGATGGAAATTATATAAATCAGTTCCAAGTATTAATAAAGATTTTGAACCAGTTATATCTTGCTATAATGAAACATTGGATTTACATAAATGGTGTCTTATTGAAACAATAATGGAATTAAACCCTGAAAATAAAATGAATGATTAAATTAATACTACAAACACATCGCATTATTTATATCAATCAAACTTCCACTTGATAATTGGGGTAATTGTGTAAATTCAGATGTTTTTAATTGGTCTCGCATAGTAATCAATAATTTTTTCCACGATAGAGTAGTTGATGAAGTGTTATTATTAAGACATGACAAAAACGCCCATGTCATTGCACCTTGATATTTTGAATTTAAATAAGCATCGGCACTGGTTTGATTATCATTACACCCGCTTATCATAATAACATTACCATGTGTTTCGGTTTCATTGCTATTTTGAGTAAAATGGTTGTTTTCCAAACTATCTAAGTATTGATATTTAAGATCTAATACAGTTCCACTAAAACAACAATCAAATAAAGCAAAAAGTGTTACATTTTTTTTTAAATGTGTTTGTATAATTATCTTAAGTTCATCATCTAAAATACCTTTCAAATCTGAAGTTATAATCATTTCGTCCTTCCCATCATTTTCATCATTGTTTCGGTCAATTGTGGAAGACCCGTGCCCGCTATAAGAAAAGAATAAAAGATCGCCATCTTCTCCACTTTCGATAAATGATTTGAATGAAGAGAGAATAGTATCTCTCGTTGGTTTTTTCTCGGTTTCATCAGTAATTTTAGAAATAGATTCAGAAGTAAAATTATATTTAGATGTTAAAATATCACTAATACTATTAGTATCATTTATACAACCATTTAATTGTGATTCTGTGCCTGTATAGTTTATACCAATAAGCAATGCTTTCTTATTTTTTGTAATCTGTATCACTTCGGCAGGATCAATTAAACCAACCATGTCAGAATGAAATTTTGTGTTTAACTTAGATGCTTCACTAAAGAAACGCTCCTTTAATAAATTTATATAATAAACCTTTGCTGCGTAACTAAGTCTCATGTAAATTATTCTATAAATAAACGCATTGTAATATTGTATTAATTGATTGATATTATTGTTATAAGTTATTATTAATTCTTGAGAACTCATTATATATAGTATTAATATATTATCAATTATTAAGATATTATCATACATATATATATATACAATGTCATCAAGTAGTAAATTATTTAATAAGGTAAATTCAAGTGATTATATTACATTAAAAAAACAATTGGCAATTTCAAAAGAATTTTCTAAAGCAAATACATCAAAAAGTTTAAATCCAGTTAAAAATAATGGAGTTAAGTATAATAAAAACTTTAATTTTATACCAACAACAATACAGACAGATGCATCAAATTGTTTAATAAATTCTGAAAGTTATGGATTAAAAAATGATTATAAAAATGGTGTGAAATATATGAAGGTGATTTGTAAATAAATATTTTATAAATTTTAACATTTATTTACTTAAGCCCAACTAGTTAAGCTTTGCGTGTATGGGTTTGATTTAAAAGCACTCAATAATTCAGGAGAAATGCGGTCAGTATTTACATTTTGGTCATAACTTTCAGATACTTTGACGCGTCCAATATTATCATTTGTAGCTCTGGCATTTATACCAGCTGTATTGCCAGAACTAGGAACCCACCAGCGGTTATTATCGCGGTCTCCGTCACGTTTACTTATACTTATATTATCATTTTGATTAAACATTTGAGTTCCACCTTGGTTCGGTCGGTTCACTTGTGTTTTATTAACATTGTTGCGTTGTTTATATTCAGCTTCATAAGATTTGGTTGCATTAAATCCATTAGACCCAGCAGTTCCAGTATGAGATATGTTTGTAGTATCACGCTGTAAATGAACTGGCTGGTGTTCAGAAACTAAATAAGCATTTGCGTTTTGGGATTGGACATTCATATGATTACAATCTAATTCAGCTTCAGTCATTTCTCGGATAGTCGTCTTGGTGCGGTCAGCAGGATTAAATATTTGTCCGTTTGAAACAGTTGTTCCAGCATTTCCATTTGAACGCATATTATCAACAACATCTTGTTTACGAGTAGGTCTTAATATATCTAATACAGGAGATACAATGGCCTTTATAAACCCACCGGCAGGTCCTATATTATCATTTCGTGTAGTAGAACGATTATTAGCTAAATTGCTGTAACTTTTAGCTCCATAATCACCAGTAGTTGGATTACTGGTTCCAACTGAGGCAGGTGTTGCAATATCTTGTACTGCTAAAACAGGTCGTCTGGCCTGTTGATATTCACCAGATGTATATGTACCTTCTTTTTGATTTCCACGTGTTCCAAAATATTCGGCGGTTGTATTGGTACGATTTACATCATGTAGCACTTCAATACCACGCGCTGTTTGGGCTTTCTCAATACCAGTTGTAGTCATCCAGCGTTCTGGTCCAGAAGCATAATATTTATCAGGCAAGTGTTTTTCAACCTTTCCTTGCGTTTGGGTGGAAGGAGCATTTTTGATGAAATAAGAACTAGGCCCTTCATGACCTTGTAATTCATATGTCATTTTAGGGTTAGTCTCAACACGAAGTTCATTTACTGTTTTATCAGTCCACTTTTCACGTGCTTCCATGCCAGAATTAAAACCAGCTCCACTATTATTATTGTATCCTTGATTCAACCCCGGCGCTACACGCTGTTCATCCCATGGTTTGACGTTTGCCATTTTCATACTAGGATTAACTCGTGATTGAATAAAATCACTCATATTAGGAGCACCATTCGCAAATTGATAACCTTCTTGAGGCTTAAACATTGGTGCTTGTTCCTTCTTGGCAAAAAACTGCGAACCCTGCCCTTGCATATTATCTAAAACACTTTCGGTAATATTATTATTGATAGTAGCGCCACGGACTTTTCCACCAAAGAAAGGAGCCATATTTTGGTGTTTAAAGTTATCTTTATCAATTGGTTTTCCAGTTAAAGAATAAGTCGTTTTATTGCCTCCGCCCACACCATAATCTGCGGTTTGGCGCTGTTCTTGAGAAGAATAATTTTTAGGATCAAAATATTTATCCGTGTGTTGATTGGGATTTACATAAGCACTTGTATTATTTGATGTTTTAACATTCTCGGTTAAAGGGAAATTCATAGTAGGTTTGGGAGGGTTTATTCCAGGTAATGGATTTTTTGTTTTTGTCATATTTGTATAAGCTTCTGTTTTAGAATTAGAATTATTATTATCTTTTTGTTTTGAAACAACATACATACTGCCTAATGCTATTAAAGGAACTGCTATTTCGGCCATTTATATATAATAAATATTATATTAATCTTATAGAAGATATTTATTATATATTGGATTTGTATTAATTATCTATTAATTGTCTCGGTGCCTTTGCAACAAAAATATCTTTTTCTATAATGCGCGTGCTTAAATTATTCTGAAAAGGAAAGCAAACATTTTCTTGAGGATTCAATGGTAATATATTATACTTCGTTTGTTCTAAATCACGATATTCCCAGGCGGGATGTGTTGCTCTCGATTGGTCAGTGCCAGGATTTTTAGATTGATATTCAACTTTCTTACTTTTAACAGCATTAAGCCTGTATTCATTTGTTGCAACATCATCGCGATTTGAGTTTCTAGATAATCCAAATAAATCACTTTCGAGATTAATTGTATTGGTCATTAAATTACCACCCCATTTTTGCATACGAATAAAAGGGTCATCCATATATAATGGTTTACTCCCATTTCCAGGAACATTCAACATATATCTACCCAAACCAGTAGATTCTTGTAATTGTTTATTAATTCTACAAGGGTCATCATGAAAACGTGTGAATGACATTTACTATATATATAATATTATTTTAATAATATTTTTAATAATATATTAAAATAATAATTGTTATATCACAATTTAAATAGGGTAAGGACGCTGATTATTTTCAATAACAAGTGGCTTGGGCATATGTACAGGTAAGCGGTTGAAAAAATTTGATGTAGGTATTTTTCTAAGTTGTGGTGTAACTGGTTTAGTTGGGTTTACAAGATTGGTAGAATTAATACCAAATAACATAGATTCTATCTCTATCGGATTTTTGGATAAAGTATCTCTAGGCATATTACTTGGGTTGTAACCAATAGAAGGTAATGTTTGTTTAAAAGCACGTCCTTGTGCTCCATGTAAATAATTAATATGAGTTCTAGATTCACCAAAATGTTTTTGTTCTAAATTATAATCTCCTCGAGTATTAATATTTCGTGTTGAAGCCATTTTATGTATATGTATATATAAATAAAATATATAATATTATATAAATCTTATAAGGTATATAAATTTTATAATTCGTTCAATAACTTAGTTAAATGAACCTCTTTTATACTTTTGTTTTTTAAAAAATCTATAATAACTCTATGGATTAGATCAAAGGTAGAAAAATTAAAAAGAATTGTAAAAATAATAAGTTCAATATCATTATCATTGGTATTAAAATTATTAAGTAAACTATTAATATTATTATTATGTTTAGCCTTTTTAAAAATTTGTTTCATTTCAATTGTATCTTTCATCAATAAATAAAGATTTTGAATTATTTCGTGTATTTTATCATCATTCCATTGTTCTAAATCAAATGCTTGTAATAATTGTATTCTATATAGTTCATCTTGGTATGATATATCACTCATCAATTTGTAAGTACAAATAAAATTACTTTGGTACATTTTATAATAATAAATAATTATAAATGTTTATATCTTTTATAATTATAAATGAAACTTAATAATAAGCTTGCACATTATGGTGATATGATAGCTATACCTTTTTTTTTAATAACACTTATCTATTTTTTTAACATTGAAAACAAAACATATTTGGAATATTTAATAATTCTTTTTTTAACAATATCTCTTATATGTGATGTGGTTTTTACCTACATATTCATGACATCTAAACAATAAATTTATGGAGAATAGGGGAATTGAACCCCTGACCTCATGCATGCTAAGCAAGCGCTCTACCAACTGAGCTAATTCCCCCTTAAAATTATGTATTAAATACTTTTTAAGTTATTATTTGTAAAATATATATTATAAATTATAAATTATAACAATTTTTATTTTTATTTTTATTTTTATTATTAATTATATTTTATACTATTATACATTTTTAATTACCATTGTTAGTATACTCTTTGTCACGTGCTAATTCACGAGAAGGCAAACCACCACGAATCCATCCTTCTGCAGCGTTTCCTTCAATTAAATTCGCAGGATTGCAAATCGTCGATTTAATCGTGGGAAGCATAGGAGTCTGGGAATATTGTAAATAACTAACTTCACTGCTGGGGTTAACACTTTTCTTGTTATTAGCAAAATCACCTTGCTGAATTTGTGATTCTAAAACAGGGTCACATTTACCACGTCCTAAATAAGGAACAGTAGAATAAGGACGTTCAGCCAAACTGATTCTACATTTGGGTCTAGAGAGGGAATTTATCAATAATTGAGAATTCTCTTGAATATTAGAGCCACCAACACTTGTATGGTAACTGCCGGTAAAATTAATGTTAGGCTGACTAGTAGCAAAATCAACAATATCATTCACAGGACAAGAAGGGCGAAATGTATCTAACATATAAGTAGCATATTCGGTATTTTGTAATGTGCGCTGGCTTAAATCAGTTTTATCATCACCTAATCTTGTTGTTTGATAGAAATTATAATCGTGAACGGAAGCCATTTATATTATATAATATGATTGAATATAAAAAAATTATATTATAACAAATGTAATTTATTAATTATTAGTCCATCTGTATGGCATATTTTTTGTACAAGCCAATTCGTTATTTTCTTCATCTCGGCAAGCAATCATATCTCCATAACAATATTCAGCAAATGACTTTTGATCATTCGGTATAGTTGTATTTGGTGTTGGGTGCCAAGATCGCATTGATTGATCAAAGTTAAAATTATCGCCTAAATCATTAAATAATCTTTCGTCTATGTTTGGGTCATTAAACTCTTTTTTAATAAAATCTTTTGTTTTTTTGTTGATATCAGTCTCAACCGCAGGTATAAAAGCTGGTGCTGCTTCTTGACGATTAGGATTTTCATTAATTTCTGGTAATAAAACATTCATTGCTGGATTCGTTTCTGTTGGTTCTGTAAAAGTAGGTTTCAATATATCATATAATTTATTTTGAGTAAACCCTTCTTTTTTAGTTTTATTTTTCATTTTATACAATAATATAATTGCCCCTAAAGTGAGAATACCTGATAATAATATTTTTGTTTTTTTTGTAGAAAGAAAACCAACTATTGTTAAAATAATAACAATACGAGATATGGCATTTAATTTTTCTTCAAATGTCATTTCATTTGATGGCCATATATTATGTATTTCATTTGATTTGAATAATATGTTAGGATTATATAACCAAAACTGAGATGATGTCATTTATATATATAATCACAAATATTTTATGGTAATAATTAAAAAATACTATAACCTAATATATGTGATTTACTTTTATATACTTTTATTTTTTCTTATTCTTCTTCTTCTTCTTTTTAATATCTCCTGTGGGTTGTTGTTGTTCTCGCGTACTTCTTTCAACATGCTCTCCTTTTGAAAAAACCAATTTTTCTATTTGTTCAGATGCTGCGTTTGCGGCTGCCTGTGATGTAGATTGAGCTTGAGCTTGGGCTTGAGCTTGGGCTGCCGCAAATGCTGCTGCTGCTTTTCTATCATTCATTTTTTTCAGAAGGCGTTCGCTATTTTTTGCCTTTTGTAATTTTTGAGCTAAATTCGTTTGCATTGCATTCATGTTAACTTTTCCAGAACCACCTTTCCCGGCATTCATTCCCATTTTATTCAACATACTTTGTATATCTCCCATACCTGGCATATCCTTCATTTTTTTCATCATTTCACTCGCTTCTTCCAATAATTCACTTTCCTTAACATCACCTGATTTCATTTTTTCGTCTAATTTTGAACCAACATTTTTCACCAATCCCATTAATTTACTTGGGTTACTCATAAGACGTTTGAATACATCATTAATGGAACTAGCATTTTCCATGTTAATATCTAAATCTGCTGCTGTTTCTTCCGCAATTTCTTTCGCAAGTTTACCTAATTTACCATTCATCATACTCGTAACATGTTCATGAAGGTCTTTGGGATTTGGTAAATCATCTAGGTTTATATTTGGCTTTTTATTACTTTCACTTCCCTCTTCACCTTCGCCTTCGCCTTCCCCTTCACCTTCACCTTCCTTATTTTCGTTATTAAACAATGATTGCATTTGTTCAATTGTTTCCTCCAACTTTGCCTTAAATTCATTCTCATTAATAGCTTCAAATAATTTGGCAGTATCACCAAATGTATTTCCATCAGAAATATTCGATACTATAGTAAAAAGTATTAATTGTAAATATTTCCATATCGTTTCACGTGTTTTATCTGTAATATTTTCACTCCATAGTTTGGAAAAATTTATACCAGGAAGAAATTCTATTTCTTCTTCATCAAAAATTTCATCCTTTTGGTAAAGAATATCAAAAAAACGAACAGGATAATATGTTTTACAATAAATAAAAATATAGGCCAATGATTTTTCAATATTTTCTTTATCTGTTTCAAAAACCAAGTTTTTTAACTCCTTATGTAATTTATCCTTCTGCTCTGGAAAAGAAATCAAAATATCCTTTGTCATATCAACAATGATTTTTTTAAATTCATCAGGAATTTTTAAACTTTGTTTTGTTGGTTCTTCCATAGTTATATTTGATTGAAATGAAATATATTTAAATCAAACTATAATATAATTAATATTTTGTTAATTAATGAAAATTCTATAATATTTATTTTTTTATTTTTAACTGATTATACAGATCAGTTAGTTTTTTTAAATTTTTCATGTATTGCATTACCTTTAATTTTTCGTCATCTCTCATATTTCGTACTGGATTTCGTAAAATATCTATTTTATCTAAGACGAAACTTTCATCATTTTCTTTATAACCATGTTTTTTACGATAATCATTATCTATAAAAAAATTTAAATCTCCAGATTCTATTTCATTACTATACATTGAAATAAAATGTTCATCAAATAATTTAATCAATGTTTTTGGCATTACCACTAAAGCTTTATTTATTGTTTTTCTTGTAGATTTAATATCATTATCATCTGGAAATACCTTTTCTATATCTGTAATAAATTCAAGAAATTGTTTATTAAATGTATCAATGACTTGAGATTTATTCATATGAATAATATATTTCATTCATATTTTTTTAAATACATTTAAATTTATTTAAAATTTTTAATTATATATTTATCTAATAACATCTGTATTTCGTTTTTGTTGTAATTGTTCTAATGATACTTCACCGATTTTATCAGGAGTATAATTATCTGGTGGCGTTTCAATGGAACTACTGGAATCTAACGCTGCATAATGATGTTGTTGTCGCATTCCTCCATCTCCCTTTGCTGATAATGACACCGAGTCTTGATCTAAAAAACTAAAATTATCAGAAGTTACACCATATCCACAATTATTTAATGAAAATGCTAAAGGTTCTCCATTATCTTTTACAATAGGATTTGTTTGAACAACATTGTTAGATTCTATATGATTATTTATATCCTTACCAAAAAGGACTTGGTGATTTTTATTTAATAGTAAAAGTGCAGGAACTCGGTTTATTGTCGGAGGAAGTAATATATCTTGTCCATTTTCTAATACAACATAAGTTGCTCCATTGGCCTTTTTTGTTCGCTTATCTATATTTATAAAATGCATGTCTTTTTTAGAATTAGATGTTGATATTATTTGTAATAACTTACTACAATTTTCACAATAATTACTATAATACAATATACTGCTCATTATATAAAAAATGTTATTTTTTTGATATAAAATCAAACTAATTATTAATTTTATATATTTGATTTTTTATATAATGAATTATATTTAAAATTGATTTAATAATAAAAATAGATTAATATAGTATATAGAAACGATATGGAACCTGTTATCACTAAAATCAGCGAAGAAAATAGCATTTTATCATTTACAATGAGTGGAGCAAATGTTAGTATTGCGAATGGGTTGAGGCGTGTCTCTTCTGAAATTCAAAGTGTTGTTATCAGAACTACACCACATGAAGAAAATATGGCTAACTTTGAAATAAATACAACACGAATGAATAACGAACTACTTAAACAACGACTTAGTTGTATTCCTATTCATACAAGCAGTGATTTCAAAGTAGATGATTATACCTTAATCATTGATAAGCAAAATAAATCAAGTAATGTTGAATATGTAACTACTCAAGATTTTATTGTTGTAAATAATGAGACAAAACAACCAGATACTACTTTATCTTCTAAATTGTTTCCAGTAAATCATATTACTGGAGATTACCCTGAATTGGCTAGATTACTTCCTAGAGTTTCTGAAAATATCGAAGGAGAACGATTATCAATTAAAGCTAAATTTTCAATAGGAACATCAAAAGAAAATAGTTCGTTCAATGTCACTTCTACATTTATTTATACAAATACACCAGATCCTGTTAAACAAAAACAAGCTTGGAGTGAAAAAAAAAGAGAATTATCTAAAACCCATAATGTTGATGATATTGCCTTTGCTGAAAAAGATTGGTACTTGTTGGAAGGAAAGAGACATTTTATTCCTGATTCATTTGATTTTATGATTGAATCTGTTGGGCAATTTACCAATATGGAAATTATTTCTAAATCAGTTGTATTGATGATTGAAAAATTAGAACGATTAAAATACACTATTCAAAGCGATGATAGTATTATTACTTTATCTGAAACAACTATTCCTAATAGTTTTGATATTATATTGAAAGGGGAAGATTATACACTTGGAAAGGTTATTGAATATGTATTGTATGAAATGCATTACAACAAAACATTAACTTATTGTGGTTTTCGAAAACCACACCCGCATATTGATGAATCTCTTATTCGTTTAGGATTTAAAAGCCCGAGTGATAAAATTAATGTTGTTACTTACATTGTTAATGCTGCGAATGAAGCAATCAAAATTTATGACAGCATTGGAAAAGTATTTGCCATTACCCAATAAATATACACGAAAAGAAAAACAAGTAGTATACTTAACATAATACTGATTGTTGACATAATATACATTTTTTATCATTTATTTTATAAATACTTATTTGAATATAGTTATTTATAAAAATTTCTATTATAAATATAAGGTAATGACTGATAAAGTTAAATTACAATTAGGAGATATTATTGAAATAATTGCCTCAAATGATCCTGATATAAACAATCATATATATAATATCGGCTACATAGACACAGATAAGATACGTTTAGAAGAAGCAGATGGTACAGAAACTATATTAACTCTCACTGATGGTAATTTAGATAATGAATCTATTGAAAGTATTATTATAAAAAGTCGAGCAGAAGAAAGCGGATATGCTCGACAAAATAATTTATTAATTGGTGTATGGATAGATGTTCATTTTGGAGGAGATTTACCTTTAACAATAACAGGTAAAATTAGTAACTTAGAAGAAGACAAAATTGAAATAACAACTTACCCTGATGATGATATTATTTTTATTGATTTTGAATATAAAGGTTTACCTGATGATTTACCAATTGATAAAATACAAATTAGGAAAGCACCAGATGCTAATATTGCCGCTGCCAATGCTGATGCCGCTGCCAATGCCGTTGCCGATGCCGATGCCGATGCCGATGCCGTTGCCGTTGCCTCGCTCAATACTGATGACAAAGAATTAGCTGAATTAGAAAAACGACGTCTTGAAATTGAAGGTGAAATACTAGAGCTGTCTGAAGATGATGCCATTATTAAACGGGACGAAGAAAAACAAAAGGAAATACAAGACAATATAAAAACATTCATTTTTAATGCTGATCAAATACATTTTGGTGATGATTTAGAAACTATTACAAATATGGTTGATGTTCCAGAACAAGAACAGCGTTATGACATAGATAATCAGTTAGATGATTTATTAGATGATATGTTGTCTACTATTCCAAATGCTGAACGAACAGATAGTGTAAAACATAATATTCATCAAATGATACAACGCTTTAAAGAATTGAGAGATTCTTTCTCTGAATTTGATAATAAAGGTCACGCATCCATGCCAAAAACACAAGGTGTTAATTATAAACCCCTTGTAGAAAAAATGAATAATTTAGAAAAACAATTATACTGGATTCTTCCTGTTGTAAAAAATATGAAAAAATTATACTTTGATGATGAAATTGACGATAACGATGAAATTGATGATGAAAATATTGAAATGTTAAAAATGGGACAAGATGATAGTATTGTTTTATCAACATTTGGAACGATTAATGAACAAAATGAAATTGTGAAAAAATACGATGAAAATGATACTGCAAATGATAATAATAAATATGAATTTTTAGAAAAAAAAATGAATCCTTTTTTAATACCATACACACAACCTGAAAATGAAAATGATATTATTACACGTAAATCCGTAAATACCGATATGATAGCTATTGTTGAAAACACTAATGACTTTTATTCATCAGTTAAAGGCAATAATACTTTTTCTACACCACACAGAACAAATAAACATGAACGAAAGCGTCCCGTTTCTAGAAAACGATTTTCTATACAGCCATATAATACTGGAAGTAGTGTTTTAAATATGGAAAAAGTTCGGGGAGAAAATCCTATAATTACACGAAAGCAAATAACCGCAAATGAAATTATGGATATTAAATCTATACTAACTTTACCTGAATCTACATATATTTTTTCACGTGTTAATTTACATACATCAAATATCCTGGATAAGTCTAATTTAAATAGACATTTTTTGAATTATTGGAAATTATTAAAATCTAAAACACACGTAGATAATACAACTATTAAAGATTTGGAACAACCTTATGATCATAATTCTGATACATTTTTAAAATCTATTAGACATTTTACTCTTGATGACAATACTATACAAGATAAAAATGATGGTGTATACAAGAAATTTTTAGAAAAAATTGTACCAAAAACTAGATTTATTTTTAATCTTATTAAACCACATTTAAATGATAAATTATCTATTACTGAAATATTAACACACCTTGAACCATTTATGATATATCAATCAGATTTGAATTATATTCAATACAAAGAAATGAATGATTATATTCGCGAAAAAATACAAGAATATCGTAAAAAATATTTGGCAAAATCACGAGATTATGGTAATATTAGAGGTTCAAAAAATATTATGATTCCTTCTTTAATTAAAATATTCGATGAAAATCCTAATTTGAAAACTAAAGTATTAGACGTTTATGGGTTTACTGATAATATTATGCAATTATCTAATGCTGATGTTTTGAAACGAATCATTAATATTGATAATGGAGTTTTTTATAACAATGCTATTTCATTGATTTCTACTAATTTAATGATAGCAGATGGAGCACGTGATATGACCGACATTGACTTGTTCTTGAATGAAGAAAAAAATACAACCACTAATAAAAGTAAAAAAACTACTAAAAATAAACAATCTGAATATGCGAATTTAAAGGATAAAACTGGTTGTAATAAAATAAAAGTTATTGCCAAACGTTATATTGATTTGGACGAATTACAAGACGACAATGGTAAAGAAATTTATTTTGATAAAAAATATGATTCTACCGCTTATGATATTGGTGAGCGGTTTAAAGCGGATATTTCCATGAAATTAGGCGAACAAATTAGTCATTATATTGATAAATTAATGAAGAATAAAGGACTTAGTGAACTTAATGCTCGTCGTGATGCTGAAGCCATTATTAAAGGTAAACGCATTGTAGAAGATGGAGAATATGCTATATTAGAAACCATTGATGAAACCAGTGCTTCTTTACAATATTATTATCGTAAAAATGAAACTTGGACGTTAGATGATTCAGTTGACCCCAAAACCATGGCTGATGATATGAAAATGTTTTGTAACTTAAACGAAAAATGTATTGAGGTAAAAAATACTTGTCATGACGAAACAACTGGAGCAAATGAAATTAAAAAACATAATTTGAAACTTTTATTATCTGAATTTGATTCATCATTGAATGTTAATAAAGATATTGTTATAAATAAAATAGAAAATGAATTAACTAATGCTGATTCTCGTATTGAAATTTTAAGAAAAATACGTTTTTTAAATGCATACAAATATGATATTAAAAAAATTGCTCTGGGAAATACACTAGAAACAATTGAAGTATTGTCATCACCATATGATGGCTTATTGAATACTATTATGGGACAAACTGATATTTCAAAACGTTATACCGATATTTCCAGATTTGTTAAAACGTATGCCCGTGAAGGAAATGATAGCGATGGCGAATCACCTTATTGGTTTTATTGTATTAAAAGTAATAAAAAAATGTTGCCGACATTCATATACAAATTAGCTACTACGTTTTTAAATAAGGGTGATTATTCCTCTATGTTAGACCATATTTGCGCTCAGCAAGGTACTAAAAGTGATGATGGTGATAAATGGGTTGATAAATATAGTGGATACACTATTAAAATGACTCAATTTAGTGAGACTGAAGAATATAATGATGACGGGTTTAAGGTTGTTACACACGCTGTTGTAGAACAAGATGTTGGTGATTTAATTATGGAAAACTTACAAACAACTAAACAAAATGGCATGATGAACATACCGCGTAAATATTCTACACCTGATGCGAATAAAATTTACAATGTTATTCATTCCATGTCTTCTAATATGGGAATCAATCTTAATGAACAGAGAGATTTTATTGTTCGTAATGTAATTAAACAAATGACAAATCCTAGTGTTATGGCCTCAAAGGCTAAATATGAAAAATTAATGCAATTAGCCGCTGAAAAAAATAAACCAATTGATACCTATGAAAACTCATATAATTCTAAATTACTCTATTTCACATTGGCCTATTACCTCATCACTATTCAAACTAGTATTCCTCCTATAAAAACGAAAATTACATTCCCTGGTTGTAAAAAATCATTCAGTGGATTTCCTATTGATGAAACCAACAATTCTAGTGGAATGAATTATATCGCATGTGTTGCATACAAAATAAAAAATAGCGGTTCTTTACCATGGTCCTCTATCAAAAATAAAAAGGCCGATTTTATTGCCAAACAAATGGAGAATTTAATAACGAAATTTATTATTCCCACTGAAGATTTCCAAAATAATGTAAAACAATTGAACCTTTATATGTCATCTAACCCTGACATAAGTGTTCCTGAAGAACATAGTGTTGAAAATTGGAATAATTTTTTACCTCCTCTCAAAAAAATTAAGATATCTACAACACAAGACATCGGTGAAGCTTTTAAAACAAAATTAGGTGATAGTTTATTGAAAGGCTCCTCGGCGCAACAAGACTATATTATTGAATTGAAATCTAAAATGATGATGTTTTCTTTTAATATTATTGATTTGATTGAAAAAACTATACACGGAGAACCTGGTTTATTGAAAGGAAATAACGGAGAACCTTTTATTGAAAATGCTTGTTGTGACATCGGAGAAAATAATACAATTCAATATTTCATTAAAAAACAACCTGAAATTGCTATATTAAATAACAAGGTCGTTCGATTGAGTGATATCTATGATGATACAAAGCGTATCACTAAGGCTTCCTTTTTATATGACCCAACCAACACTAAACGAAAACTAGGTGTTATTGATAATAAATTTTCCGAGAATACTATTTATAGAGCTTTTATTGTTTATTGTAAATTTAATAGTTTATCGCCAATTCAGGATAATTTAAAAGCAATTTGTCCTACAAAGCCTGAAAATTTTAATGTAAATGATACATTAGAAGAAAGCATTCGTAAATTGAAGAGTAATGCTCGTAATTACAATGAAGAATCATTTGAGCAATTATTGGATATTATCAATAATCAAACAAAAAGCACAATTGAACAACAGAAACCTGTTTTAACTAACATTGATAAACTAAATGATATTATGTTTGCTATGGACGAGCAAAATGTTCGCTCTAGTGCTTTTCGTGCCGCATTTATGACTATTCTGGAAGATTTTGAAATAAATTCTCTCTTAGAAGACCCCAAACAACTTCGGGAATTCAAGAATTTATTGGCACGCTTAAACGATGATATGAAACGACAAATACTCGAGTTCGTAACAGATACTCGAACCACCATTAAAAATACTACTTTGAGAGATTTTAAAGAATGTATTGAAACTATTATTGACTTTAAAGAAGATGCTACAAATGAAGAAACCGGTTATAAAATGGTGAACTTTATGAAAAATACTATGCGTTCTTTAACCAAGGAATTTCCTAATATTATTATGAATAACATTGATTATACTGAAGGAGTTAATGTTCCATCACATTGGAAATTATCCGGTAAACATCAAATTGATGTTAAGAAAAATATTACCAAGCATTACGAAGAATTGAATAAATTTTACGAAGATAAACAAATTCATTTATTAATGAGAAAATTGACAGCTATCACGAATGACTTAAATGAATTATCGCAATCTACCATATTTTATACTCCTGTTAAAATGAATACTAAGTCTGGCTCTGGCGATGATAAAACCAACCAATCTTTCAAATATACTTCATTTGATTTGAATTTGACGGCATTATTATTCAAATATTATTTCTTTTCTACATTGATTGATTTAATGTCATTACAAAATGATAAAGATGTTTTAGAATTGCCATTGAAACTCTTACAAGAAGAAACACAAGAAAATGATGAAGTCGCCTTTATGACAAAAGCTACCGAAATGGATATTCTCGGAGGAAATAAATATGAATTATCGGAAAAAATAATTAATATTATGGTCACCTTTATCGAAATAATACGTAATGAGAAAAAATCAATTAATTATAACTACAATAGTTTAATGGAATTGATTTTAAGATCAAAAGAAAAAGAAAAAGATGATATTACGAGTTATTTGAATAAGAAAAATGACGAAGAACGTGAAACAGAAAGAGAATTTAAAAATCTTAAATTAGGACGCTGGAATAAGGGAGAGCAAAAAGGTCTTCATACTTATCAACAAAAAACTTATGATGAAGAACGTAATGATATGGAACAAATGGCTAAGAATGAAGTGAGATTAAATAAACGCAATGATGTGACTGATATGAATCGTGATATTTTTGAACTAGATATGATTGCGGAAGATACGACGAATGAAGACCAAGAAAGAGAAGATAATGTGATTAATTATATGGGCGAAGATGCTATGCCTGAAGAATATGACATGGATGGTGATGAGAATTATTAGAATAGGAAAAAGTTTTAACAATCCTTATCAATAACAACCGCCTTGGAGATTTTTTTAATGATCTTGTTTTCGTTGTCAATGAATTCGCCTTTTCCACCCATCGCTTGACCTATGAGACGCACATACACATCATTTAAGCGATGGCTTGTATTCATGCATTGCGGATGCTCCTCTCGCCAAGGAATCAATAAATCACTATTCTTTTTGGTAATGTATTTTATCGCCTTTCGTATTTTATCAAAAGTGCAATTCTCCTTCTCCCATATATCATCATCACGCACATACATCACTTCACGCTTATAGTCGCTACAATGAATTGGACGTTTATATACATCTATTTCATTGAGTTTTCTTATAATGATTCTACTAATGCCTTCTACATAACCAACATCGCCAACATCTTCCAAATCCGAGAGTTGTAGCGTCATCGAATTGACAAAATCCATGATATTCATCGCGTCCT
>Ga0315315_10002396_pt1 | contig 17137 bp, 25 predicted proteins | sample M140m3416metaG_FD_203699 | JGI IMG/M metagenome (GOLD analysis project Ga0315315, IMG submission 203699) | Ammonia-oxidizing marine archaeal communities from Monterey Bay, California, United States - M1 40m 3416 | ecosystem: Environmental > Aquatic > Marine > Intertidal zone | place: USA... | reverse complement strand
CAGAAGACTCGACCGCAACTTCTTCTACACTGTCGGCAGGGGGAATAGTCTCAGTGGCCTCCGCCTCTGCTTGAGGGGCCTCCTGATTCTCATTCACTTCATCAGTGTTTAATTCTTTATACAACTCTTGTACTGCCTCAGACTGTTTCTGAACTTGCTTTGGTATTGCCATTTTTCGCTCCTTAAGGTATGCGTGTTAGGCGGCTGGTCATACTAAACCTTTGCCGCTGTTGATGGGGCTTCTTTAATTAACTTGACTATTTCGCCAAGAACTTGACACCGCCCCTGTTGTAGCGCCACGTTATTAATGACACTTGGTAAGGTTTCTAACTCATGTAACCTCCAAGCCTCAATAAATTCTAATATCTCTGGAAACTGTTTGGATACAGCCGCCAGACTTTGTAATGTTTTAGCATCAGGTCTAATCATTGGCTATTCCCTGTAGACCTGTTCATAACTGTATTTGCACCCATGCCACCTGCTGGATTACCAGCGGGGTCAGTTACCTGCCCTTGTTGTGGCTGTTGTGCTTGCTGCATTTGTTGCTGCTCTTGTTGTGCTTTTAATATGCGAGACTTAAATGCTTCTTTCTCTTTCGATGGAATAATATCATCGACTGGCATCTGAAGCCCTTTAGCAACTTCCCTAAGGATAGCAGCCCTGCCTTCTGTACCAAGGATCTGTGAATCAATCTCATTACCTGTAGCATTAAGAAACTCAATACGTCTGATATTAACAGTCTCTTTAACAGCTAGGTTAACAGCACCTTTCGGTACAATAGCCAGATCACCCTTGATAGATTCATCATCATTATACCGCATATTATACAAGAATATCCTGTGGATAACTGGTTTGATAACATCATTATCTATATGCATAACTACCTGACGTATACCTTTACCTGCTGATCCCATCAACATTGAAAGTCCAGAGGCAGTTCGACCTGCACCCTGAACGTTCAAGTCTCCAGTGACATAGGAAGGAATGCCACTATGGTCGTCTGCCAACTTAGCAAACTTATCATATATAGCCGCTAACGTATTTGCATTATCCTCAGGCTGTGTAAACCTAACTGCAGGTGCGTTAGCTCCAAGGGGATCGTTTGTTACTTGCCAGATTTTCCACGGGTGGAGCTGCGTGATGTCTTCGTTCGGCGGGATTCTTTCGAGATTAACTTCGACCTGAGGCCCGCTAGATATGCCCATGTTATTAACAAGCGCTCTTGTAGCTGCGTTACAAACATTTTGGACATCTTCAATAATTTCTGGTATACCTTTACCCCAAAACGCTCCAGGGGATTTAATAAATGATGTTTTAGCATATGGTTTTTCTCCTAGTGGGTCGTAATTTAAGACCGCTTTAATTACGTAATTACCTATCACCCACACGTTTGCGTCATACTCTTTGGCTTGGTCTGGAACCATTTCTTTGTCCATACCCCACTCAACAAGCATTTGACCGCTAACCTTGCCCCAAAACTCTAAGGCATCATACATACTTGTAGGTCGCCTATGAGTGCTAAATTTACGTTCTTCTTCATCCTTTGAATATTCAAAATCTTCTGTTATCCAGCTACCATAATCATTTACACCTAACTCTAACAACTCACGAATAGCATCGTCATCATACCCAGGCAGACCAATAAGCTCGGAAAGATCAGATCTGCTGAGCTTGTGGTGCTCAAAAAGATAACCATCATTTATATGTGAAACTCCTGGCTCTGGATAAATATTAAACGGATCAACCCGTTCAAACTCTGGTGCTATAACCTCATCAGCACTAACTGTGGTCATCTCAGACGACTGGTCGTATTTAATACGCCTCTGTCTGCGAATGACAGGCCCTTTGAGAAAAGCACATGGAAAAGTTACTAGATCAGTAATAAATTCATTAAATGATTCAGACCAACCGCCATGAGCAAACTGATCATTGATAGTGATTTTCATTTTGTCTGCACGATTCTGTGCACCCTGCAACATTCCGAATCGGAAGTCTTGAGTCACCATTTCTTTTAATTCACTAAGCTGAGCTGGTGTAGGGGCTTGCCCCATCTGTTTAATCATATCAACAACAGATTCAGCAAACGCCTCTTGTATCTCTGCTTGTTGTAAAGGTGTAAGTTCTGGAATAGGCGTAGGCTCTAAGTCCCAAGGGGGTGTACCCGAATCTAACAGTATGTCACGTAACCAAGATTCAGCGCCTCGGCACTTGACTTCAGTTAACATCATGTAAATTTCTGAGCCGCCTTGAGATTGTATAGCCGCTAATTTATCTGCCTCGTACTCACCATTACGTTGCCGCAATGCTTTAAGCATAATATTTTCAATAGGATCTTTAGCTTCTTTAGCTGCATGCCAACACTCTTGTATATGTGAGTGTAATCCTAATATATAAGGCTCATTCTGTCTGTCTTGCAAAGCAGCCTTTGCTGCAGCTTCTTCTTCAGCTACAAGCTCTGCATTGCCTACAACACGTAACATTCTAAGCCCAACCATTACGCCATCCCTGTTCCGTAGCCTGAACCTTTCTTACGAGACTTCTTAGCCTTGGCCATCTTTTCTTCATCATCCTCATCATCATCGTCTTTTTTCTTACGCTTAGCCATATCATTACTATACTGCATAGCAGGGCCAACTAGCCCGCCTGTAATGTATGGTCTACGAAAATCGCCAGCAGTCCCGTTCATCTTAGGATTGTCTGATGATCGCATGTAAGGTTTTCCACCGCCGCATTTACCCATAGTCACCTCCAATAACTGACAACTTGTTATAGTTTACTCGAAAAAATAGCCCCGTCAAGTGGAAAGGAGTAAAACTTGACGGGGCTTAAGTTAGGGAGGTTTGCCAGTGGAGTAACATTCCAACCCAAGGGAGGTCTACCAATGTCGAAAGCTACGTCCACCCTACAGCTGCTACTCTGCGCACTTCACGAGCTTGGGGGGTGAGTGTGCCTTCACCTATAGAATGTATATGCATCATTAAATATTGTAAAGCCTCAGCTACATGTGAATGTTTATTTTTTTCAACAGTTCCGTTTTTCTTATGGAATCTATACCCACCCATCATAGCTGACTTAAGATGTGTGCAGCGGGGGTCAAGTAAGAATGCAGCATCTCCGTCTGCCTGTCGCATTAGGAAATCATCAACAGCTGACAGCCTAGCTGACACACTGTTAGTTTTTGCAGGGAATACTTTGAAGCCTTCTGCTTTTATTATGTCAACAGCAGAACGCTCATCAGTCTGTGCTCTTTGTGTACCAGCAGGATCAACCACGATTATAACTGGACAGCTAGAGAATCTTTCATAGATAAGTGGACGAATGATTGTGCGGACGAAACGCTGAATACCCATATCAAAGGAGACCGCCTCATCAAATATCAGCGCTCGCCCACGGGGATCTAATTGCCCGAAAACTGCTGCGGGTGTCAAGCCTAAGTCCATACCGATAATAACAGAGCGCACACCATTAACAATAGGAGCGAGCGTAGACGTTGCCATATGGTAGTCTGGCCTGAAGTATTTGTATACTGGTTGCCCCGCTGAGCTGAGTCCGTACTCACCGTCAATAAAGACCCGTACATATTCTTCTGAACGTCCTTGGGTGTCATAATATCCATCTGGTAAATTCTCCACGTTTTCTGCAAGAGTGCTTCTGCCTGATGGCTGTTTGAACACATCCCAACCATTATTATTGTTGCTGACCCCATCTTTCGGATCTAGCTTTTCCATCTGGTAATACCACCATGTATCCATAGTTGGGGGATTGGTGTCTCCCCACATACCAAACCATGAGGGCCCTCCATCCTTGGCGGACGGGAATCTACCAATACGTTTGGACATAGCATCCACAATCTCTGGGTTAATATCTCTACACTCATTGAACCACGCAAAGGTCAACTCAAGTGAGTTTAGGTTCGCCACATCATCTGCATCATCGAGTGCACGAAACATAATCTCGCACTCGACATCACCAACCTTAAAGAAGTAGGTCTTAGTTGTACGCATGAAGTTACCGCATGTGCCTGGTGGGAACCAATCGAGAAACGTCTTAATGGTCGTATCAGTCAACTGACGAACAGTTTCACGAACAACCGCAGCACGGGAGCGTCTCACCCCGTCCTGACTGGGAGCTTGTTGTGATGCCCTACGGACAATTTCAAAACAGCTCGCCACCGACTTACCTGACCCGACTGGCCCCATAAGTACACGCATCTTTGCATCAGACTTCATAAAAGCTGTGCATGTCTTTGATGGTGTAAAGTCTATGTTCATATCTTACTCAGCAAAATTATAGCATAGGGTTTGTCAGCGTTGGGGTTTTTACGCAGCACCTTCTGTCTGAAAGCAACACCCTCAAGTTCAAGTAATTTGCCTATAGCCTCACATTCATCCAACGTCTTGAATGTCGCCATCGGTTTCCCCTCGTACGTGTTCGAGAACCTCTCTCTCAGGTTCTTGATCAATAGTGGCCGTTGCGATGTGCTCTTGACCTCCGAGGTTAATTGTAATTTTAACTCCGCCACTTTGCCCCTCTATAGCTGTATCGTTCTTTGGTTCTAATCCGCCCCACTTAACAGTTGACTTTATCAAGTCAGCTTTAACTGCAGGCGATACTTCTGGAGAATGAATTAATGTCCAACTAGTTGTCAGTAGTTCTTCGGCTTGTGCTCGGGCCTTGAGCTTGAACGTCATGCCTTTCTCTTTGATGTCATCCCTATAAGAGTTGACCTGCTTGAGAAACACAGGGTCTTTGTTGAACACCAACACATCATCGGTACTAACCGAGTGTCGTTCTTTCAGTTCGTCCAAGGTCTCGCCACTGCCTTCTAGCATAAGCGCTATATCGAAAGCTAGTCGGTTTGACCACTTAGTATGTTTAAGCGGTAACGTATCCATATGGTTGATCCTATGTGTAATGTACAATCCTGTCAAGAAACTTTGTAACTTTACACCTTCTAAAAAACGGCTCTTGTTATGAGAGGGTTACTTATATACAAGGCGGTCATAAAACCAAATCCATGTACCCCCCTCCGACACACCCTATGGGTAATCGGTCAATCGAAAATATACCCCCCTATAACCCGCAGTTTCCCTAGCAACTTGACATTGTGTCACGTTTTTGCCTTAATGAAGTTGTCAGCAGGGCATGGTGTCCAGCTGACATAACCCGCCACGCACAGCGTGGTCTGTGTGTGGCACAACCTAGGAGGTATGACTTATGTCATCATCTTATAACGGGTTGGTTGCACTCGATACTAGCAACCAAAAGGGTGTTCGCACTGTCGTGTTAAAGCGTGGTGTGGACGTTGGTGATAATCCAAATACGCCTGAGGTCACACTCAAGCGCTTGGAAGGTTTGCCTAAGGGTACGGCGTTGAACCCGTACAACTTCAACATCATTGCATTCGATACGAATGTGAGGCTGAGGAAGAAAGGCGAACAGCTAACCATTGACCATCTTCGAGCAGTGCTCAAGAAGCTGGGCGATGACGCTAAGGTTTGGGTCTCTCCTTGCTGGAAGAGTTTCGGTAAGCCACCGAAGCTGAACATAGCGAAGGCGAGCGAGACATCGAACTTCGGTTCTCGCAAGTCTGCAGTCGACAAGTTCGACTTCGGATACACACTACCGCTTAAGTAGTAAACCCAGAGAGGAGCTTCGGCTCCTCTCGCATTATCGAGGAGGCAATTATGCCAAAACTACGCACAACTACCTATCAGGTACGAGTCAGTGCCGATAAGTTCAAGGCTACGTATCACACCACAGTGTGTGCAACGTGGAGCCAAGCGAAACGTGTAGCCAAGCGCTGCATCGAGAAGCATGGTCTTGAAGCGAGGATACTGACAGTACGCAGTAGGTAATAACCCAGGGAGCACAGTGTGGCGCTGTGCTCCCTACTTTACAAAAGGAGATAGCCATGAAGATGTTCTTAGACGGATTTGGTATGGTCTTAATCATACTAGGCATACTATCAGCTAGTGGAGCAGCTGGTGATTGCGATGGTAATTGTATGGAGAACGCAAACTCAATAGGGTTTATGCTAATCATACTGTTCGGAAGTCTATGTGCTTGCCTGCTTGGAGGTATAATGATCCATCTAGCAAGAAGAATAGAAGATATATAGGAGACGGGGCTTCGGCCCCTCTCTTTTTCTTTTTATTTTTTACTTTCTATATCTATATACCATAGCTCGGGGGGTCATCGTGCGCTATTTGCGGCTATCTTACGGCTATATTGGGGGGGTCTAACTATACACTGTTAACAATCTATACGATATACAGCTAACATTACACAACGAACACACATTTAGATTGCACAAGTTTACATGTAAAACAGCTTAACTGCCTGGCATCGCTCAAGTTTTGCACCATATAAGCGTCAAGTTAATCTAAATAATCTAAATAATCTGTTAAAAATAAACATATCGCCTATAGATAGCACTATTTAGGGGGGTACATAGGTTTGCCGTGCTAACATTACATAGCAGATTGTTAGATTATTTAGATTGTTTGCTCATAAAACATTGAAATTGTTGACTATCTTACGAGTCGTTTTACAATCTACTAGCACAGCGTGTTATATATTAGAACAGAGGGGGGCAACTTGACACTCGGCTCGGATTTGCTAATCTGGCGGTGCTTGGCGAGGTGGTCTCGTTATAGCATGTTCTAACTTAACATTTAAACTGGAGGTTAATATGGCTAGAACTTTTGATGGTACTGTTGAGGCTTATGTTGCACCTATTGCTAAGACTGTAAAGGTGCGTAACCACTCTGCTGGAACTGCTTATACAGCTGAGAATATCACTGAGCTTTATGGTGTAATGTTATCCGCTGCTGAAAAGCATGGTGTAACTGTGAGTGTATTTTGTCCTGATATTGAGAAGGGTCGTAAAGGTGGCTTTACTGTCGCTGAATTGACTGGCTTGGATATGGATAAATATCAACCGAAATTACTTGGCGGTAGATTCGGTGCTTATGTCGCTGTACTTGCTGATGATGATAAGTCTGTACCAACTGGTGCTAAGACAATCGTACTGTAATGTTAATCACTGTGACAGGGTGTCTATATGATGCCCTGTCCAACCCTATTGGAGGCTTATATGAAAACTAAACGCTGTGTATATTGTGCTAATCAGTACCCTGTTGGACGCTATCAACTGGGGTATGTAACTTGTCTTGATTGTGGCAGTAAACATGCCAGTACAGTCAAGCATACTGTCGTGCCATTACACAAATCTAATTACATCGTTGTTACTAATCGTGATGACCTTGTTGGTATCAATGTGAAAGGGGGGGTAGTGAAATGAAACTATCTACTCTGCTTTCATGGATACTGTACGGCATGGTGTCAAGTGTATGCTTGATACTAGCTGACAGTCATTTTGGTTGGGGTTTATTCTAATGAGTAAGCTAACTGAAACCTTATTGGGGGTACTCATCAGTGGAGTGATGGGTATCCTACTGGCGTTCGTAGGTGTCAACTTTATCCTAGGTTGTGAGACATGGGATGAATCACTATGGACATATGAGCATTCGTGCTTAACACCATCGGCTATATGGGAAGGAGTAAAGGTATGGCTAAACAAAACTTGAAGCTATTCATGTTACGGCATGAACAAGGTGGATATGCAATACGTGATGAAGGGGGGGATATAGTTCACTTCTCTGACAAAATGATTGCAAAGAAATCTAAGCAGGGAACTCAAGTAGTTTCCTATGGCATTGACCATCGCAACTATAAACTTAAGAAGGGAGACATATGATGCGAGCTACATTACTACAAGAAACTCTTAATGAGTTATTCAAATCTAAAAGACCTGTGTGTATCGAAGGTATGCCAGGGGGCGGTAAAACTACCATCGTACAACAAGTTGCCAACAAACTATCTGTTGGGTACATCGAGAAGCATACACCTACCATGCTTGTCGAGGACTTTGGTGTACCAGATATGGCAGTTGAAGGTAACTCATTTGGTTACAAATTACCTGACTGGTATCCTGCTGAAGGCAGAACAGATGTACCTGATGAGGGTATACTCTGCTTTGATGATCGTAACCAAGCACCTGCTGACATTCAGAAAGTACTAGCGAATGTATTGCAGGCTAGGACATTGCATGGTGTACCACTGAAGAAAGGTTGGCACTGCATGTCTACTGGTAACAGACAACAAGACAGAGCAGGTGCTAACAGAATCTTATCTCACTTACGTAATCGTGAGACTGTCATTGAACTTGAAACACACCTAGATGATTGGACTAGTTGGGCTATTGAACATGAGGTCAAGCCAGAGCTAGTGTCATTCATTAGGTTCAGACCTAATCTACTACATGACTTTGACCCACAGCGTGACATCAATGCTACACCACGTTCATGGGTTGAGGGTGTATCTGATGTGATTGGTATTGTACCTGCTGATGCAGAGTACGAGTGCTTCAAGGGTGCAGTTGGTGAAGGTGCTGCGGCAGAGTTCGTTGGCTTTCTTAAGATACATCGTAAGCTACCTAATCCTGACAGCATACTGATGAATCCTAGCCAAGCTAATGTACCTGATGACCCTGCTACATTGTATGCACTGTGTGGCACTCTCGCTCACAAGGCTACGCTAGCTAACTTCGATAGGGTTATTACCTACGTTGGTCGTATGCCTAAAGAGTTCTCTGTCCTATGTATTTCGTATGCTACTCGCAAGAATGATGAGCTTGCTAGTAGTGGTGCGTTTACTAAGTGGGCAGTTGATAACCAAGATGTTTTATTCTAGTGGAGGTAAACATGAAACTTACAGACAAAGCATTACTCGTTCAGCTTAACGTGTCACAGTGGACGGCACGTAAGTATGACAGAGCAGTAACACAACAAGTTGCTGAACAACACAACACAATCGTTGAGGCAGGTAGATACAACAAGTCTTTACTTCCTCTCAATGATTACCTTGGTAACATTCACAAGCTGACTACTACCATACGGACAGAGTACTACAAGAACACTCTGCCTTGGGGTATCAATGGTACGCAGATGTTACCATCTAAAAACTATCTGTCGTTTATGACAGAGCATCGTGCCAAGAAAGCTAACTGGTTGGCACTAGTTGACCAGTTCGTTGATGTGTATCCACAGTTGAAACTAGATGCACAAAGGCTACTACCTAACGGACTGTACAAGGAGGAGGACTACCCTACTCTCGATGGTCTACGTGCTAAGTTTGGTATGGAGATAGTTGTCCTACCAGTACCTGCCGATGACTTCCGAGTACAGATTGCAGATGAAGAACTGTCTGCTATTCAACAAGAAGTTACTGACAGAGTAACCAACGCATCACAGGAAGCTATGAAGGAAGCATGGCAACGACTGTACGATGTAGTCAAGCATGCTAGTGACAAGCTGAATGACCCTACTGGTGTATTCCGTGACTCACTGGTTGCAAATATCAATGACATCTGTGGCATATTGCCAAGGCTTAACTTTGCTGATGACCCTAACCTTGAGACCATGCGTCAACAGGTTGAGCAATCACTTGCTAACGAGAACCCTGAAGCACTACGTGTAGACTGGGATTTACGTGAGCAGAAAGGCAGACAAGTCAAGGCTATCGCTGACAAGATGGCAGTCTTTATGGGAGAGTTGAATGACTGATTTACAAACACGCTTGGCTAAAGCCAAGACATCACTAATGCTGGAGTATCCCTTTTGGGGTACTCTAGTAATGAACATGCCGTTCAAGATTACAGATGCAGTATCTACTGCCGCTACTGATGGCAAGCAAGTTCTATTTAATCCAGAGTTCTGTGACAAACAGAATGATGAGGAACTTAAGTTCCTTGTTGCGCATGAGATTGCACACCCAATGTTTGAACACACCACAAGGCGTGGTGAGAGAGACCACTACAAGTGGAATCAAGCAGGTGACTATGTAATCAATCAAGTACTAACTGATGAAGGTCTAGGCAAGATGCCAGAGGGAGGACTATATGACCCTGACTTATATAATTCTTGTGATGGGATTACTGATCGCATCTATAACACATTACCTGACACGCCTGAAGGAGAACAAGGCTATGGAGGAGAGGGTCAGCCGTTTGATTCAGTTACAGATGGAGGACAGACGCAGGCAGAGATTGCACAACAGCAAGCAGAATGGCGTGTTAAGGTAGCTCAAGCAGTACAGTCTGCTAAGATGATGGGTAAGTTGAGTGCAGGTGTTGAACGCCTAGTCGGTGAACTACTAACACCCAAGGTATTGTGGGCAGATGTATTACAACGCTTCATCATCAAGGCTAAGACTGATGATAGAACGTTTGCTAGACCTAACAGACGATTCATTCAGCAGGGTATGTATCTACCTAGTATCACTGGTGAAGTGATGGGTGAGATTGTATGGGCGGTTGACTGCTCTGGTTCTATTGGACAGAAACAAATAGACCAGTTCGCTACTGAAATCATCAAGGTATGGGAAGACCATAAACCTACCAAGACTCATGTCATCTATTTTGATAGTGAAGTGAGTCACTATGATTGCTTTGGTCAAGACGATAGACCAGAGATTAAACCACATGGTGGTGGAGGTACTGCCTTCTCACCAGTGTTCAATTACATGCAAGACAACGACATAGAACCAGTTGCTTGTGTGTTCCTAACTGACCTCTACTGTGATGACTTCGGTACTGAACCTAATTGCCCAGTACTGTGGGTTACTACAGATGCAGAGGAAGCACCATTCGGTGAAGTTGTAAAAATGGAAGGAGTAAACTAATGGCAACAGTTAGATTTAGTGACTCACTCAAGGGTGAGATACGGAACAAAGCTAAGGCTATGTTTCAAGACAAGATAAAGCAGGCACAGGATAACGTGCCTGCTCATTGGGCAGACAAGGTGTATGAATGTCTGTTTCCTGCTGATGTACGTAATGCTATGGCGTCATTACCAGACTACGTATTGCGTAAACAAGAAGTACTTGAGGTTACTGGTTGGGCTAATGCACCAGAGGATGTATGGCAGAGTGGTGATTACAAGCACAATACATGGAGACTAGATGGTGGTGGTATTAAGTTATCGTTCAGTAAGCCTATGCCCTGGGTTGCTAATTTTGAGAATGCGCCTAATGGATTTAAGTCATCATACAGCAGTGGTAAGTTTGACTATGAAGACTCACGTTGGGACTGGTTGAAACCAGAGTTCAAAGAATACAATCGCAAAGTCTTTGAAGCTACTGATAAACAGGAAAAGTTTCTGTCATCTGTCAACACGTTGATGGAAACATACACCACACTTGCACCTGCTCTCAAAGCATGGCGACCACTGTGGGATTTACTACCAGAAGAAGCCAAGGACAGACACAAGACTGTCAAAGAACGTAAGGTAGTCAAGGCAGAGGAGCTAGACCTTGACCTTAATGCAATGACTAGTGCCGTGGCACTAAGTAAAATAACTAAATAAGGAGGTATATATGACAAGAAGTTATTTTGGTGAACCATTGATAAAAGACTACGCTGATTGTGAGCGTAGGTTTTCTACTGCAAGACACCCAGAAAAGGGTAAGCCTATACGTACATGGTGTAGGCTATACAAGAACCAAGATGTGTACGAGTTGAGGTACGTAACTTGGAATGGTAAAGACGTTGATGTGATAGCTGAGTTTCATCCAGATGGTAGGATTGTACTGCCATCTGATAGCATTACATGGCAAGCTATGCATTCATCTTTATCAATGGCATTACATGGGGCAATACCTATAGTTACCCAACGGATTGGTAGAGCTAGGTATCGTATTGGTCATACTATATTCTTGGATAACAACGTGGAATACCAAGAACAAGACCCACTAGCAGGTGGTACTCATTACTACAATGACTGGTGGAAATCATTCAAGAAGAATGGAACAGAGTACTTTGCAGGTATTACGTTCAATCACGAAGGTCTATGCACCAACCCACAGTACGCTGTGAGTGGTGAGATTGACGCAGAGAAACGTAAGACATGGCTACGTATACTTAGACGATTCAAGCGTGGGTTAAAAGCAAGAGCCAAGGTAGGTGCATTGCAACAACATGCCAAGCGTATCTATGACAAGCATGTTGATATGGAACGTAAAGGTGAACATCGTTGGCAATGGCAGATGCCTAACTGGCACTCAAAGAAGTATTACGATATGCTCAAGGAAGCTATGCAGACTAATGAATACACACCAGAGTTCCTTGAAGCCTTTGTCGAATCAGCTACGCCTAATACCTATGGCAATTCTATAGCTACAGATTCACACATCTTACGATACGTTGACACGTTGATGAATGATTTGTCGTATCAGCTACGTAAAGATTTCGGTGTCTTTATTACCGAGCCTAAAAACGCTGATGGAAAGGTAATACAACGATGACAGTTATTGCATGGGATGGCGAGGTACTAGCTACCGATACCCAATGTACGTTGGGTAATGCCAAGTATCAATCACCTAAAGCATGGTACGAGTCTGTGGGGGGGCAGGCTTGTATCATCAGTGGTGTAGGTACACTAAAAAATATACACCGACATAAGGAATGGTTGGTGAGAGATGATAAGTCTGACTTTCCTTATGGCGCATTAGAAAACCACTACTACCAATTCATTCTTGTAACTAAAGAAGGACTACTACGTTACGAGGGTACACCTTATCCCATAGTACATGGGGTAAATGCTTGTGCATTCGGTGAAGCATCTGACTTTGCCTATGGTGCATTAGCTATGGGGGCTACGGCTATTGAAGCAGTCAAGGTAGCTATTCAATACTCTCACCAGTGTGGGGGTAATGTTGAATCATATTCGTTATTGAAAGGAGACGGACATGAGAAGAAAGAAAACTAAATCTGAAAAGGTGTGGGCATACCTTATCAAACATCCAGATGCCAAGACTAAAGATGTAGCCAAGGCGTGTGATTGTACAATTAAGTATGTCTACAACTTACGCAGCCAAGTGGGTACACCGAAAGAGGTACTCGTTAAGCCTAAGGTGCGCATGCGTACAGAGATACTGACATCTGCCAACGAGTTGGTGAGTGATAAACGTGAGCATGAACACGGCGACTTTGCAAGTAACGCTTTTATGATTGCTAATTACTGGAACACTCACTTGGGTTTGATTGATTTCATCAAGCCTACTGATGTACCTACCATGTTGGCACTGATGAAGATAGCAAGGTCACACCAGAAACCACAGAAGGCAGACAACTATCGTGATGCTTGTGGTTACTTGGCGTTAGCTAGTGAAATAGCGAGTGCATCTGAATGAGTATTATAACTATAGACTTTGAAACCTACTACAGTAGGGAGTTCTCGTTGTCGAAGATGACAACAGAAGCCTATGTACGTGACGATAGGTTTGAGGTCATTGGGGTTGCTGTCAAGGTAGATGGCAACCCTACCACATGGTATGCAGGTAGTGATGTGGGGGGTTTCCTAAACGACATCGACTACACTGACCATACTATATTATGTCACAACACTGCGTTCGATGGTGCGATACTGTCATGGCTATATAATATAAAGCCAAAGTTTTGGTTCGATACTATGCTGATGACTAGACCACTGGTCGGGCAGACCATCGGTGGCTCGCTCAAAAATCTCGCTATACATTATAATATAGGGGCGAAGGGCGATGAAGTTTTTCACACGCTCGGCAAACGCAAGTCGGACTTCACACCACAAGAGCTTGACCGATTCGGCGATTATGCAATCAATGACGTTGACCTTACATACAAGCTATTCAAGAAAGTATCTAAAGGTTTTCCTGTGCAAGAGTTAATGGTGATTGATCAGACCATTCGTATGTACACAGAACCTACGATTGAATTGGATAGGAGTACTCTTGCGTCTCACCTGGCAACAGTGCAGACAAACAAAGCACAACTTCTTGACACAATAAATACAGCAGGTGTAGATCCAGACAAGCTGAAGAAACTACTGATGAGTAACGAAAGGTTTGCCAAGTTACTCAAAGCTATGGGTGTCGAACCACCTACCAAGATAAGTCCTACCACTGGTAATAAGACATGGGCATTTGCCAAGACAGATGCAGGGTTCATTGAGTTATGTGAAAGTGGTTCACCTAAAGTACAAGCCTTATGTCAAGCAAGGTTGGGTATCAAGTCTACCATTGAGGAGACTAGAACAGAGAACCTAATCAAGGTTGCTGACAGAGGTAAGCTACCTATCATGCTTAACTATTATGGCGCACACACTGGTAGGTTTAGTGGTGGTGACAAGCTGAACCTACAGAACCTACCAAGGAATGGTGCTATACGCTCTGCCCTGACTGCCCCTGAAGGGCATAAGCTAATTGCTTGTGACTCATCACAGATAGAGGCAAGAGTACTAGCACACCTAGCAGGGCAAGATGATTTGGTTGAAGCCTTTAGGCAAGGGCGTGATGTGTACAGCGAGTTTGCATCCACTGTATATGGCAGGGTTATAACCAAAGATGACAAGCTAGAAAGGTTTGTCGGTAAGACTTGTATACTAGGCTTAGGTTATGGCATGGGTGCAGAGAAGTTTCGTAACACTCTAGCCCTAGGCATGGGAGGACTCAAGGTAGACATACCAGAGGAAGAAGCTAGACGTATTGTATATCTATATAGAGATAAGAACCATCGTATCACTGCACTATGGCAACGATGTCAATCGGCATTGTCTGACATGATAGCAAGTCGAGGTGGTGTAATCTCTGACTACGTGTCTTATGATAAGCAAGGCATACTGTTACCAAGTAAGTTACGCATACAGTATCCTGCACTAAATCATACTGACAATAACTTTAGATATATATCTGACTCACGGACATACCGAAAGATTATGTCTGCTAGAGTCCAAGGGGAAGATGTTCCCCACAACAACTGGACTTACATCTATGGCGGCAAAGTCGTAGAGAACATAGTCCAAGCACTGGCACGAATAGTAGTGGCAGAGCAAATGGTATCTCTTGGACAATCATACCATGTGTCGTTTCAAGTACACGATGAGCTAATCATCTGTGTCCCTGTACAAGATGTGAATGACGCACGGCAACTTGTTGAGAGAAAAATGTCAACCGCACCTGTCTGGGCTAAAGACTTGCCAGTGGCTTGTGAGTCTGGAGTCGGTGCTAATTATGGAGAAGCAAAATGAGTAAACCTACCCTACACGACATCAAGGAGGTCGTGAATAACAAGTGGCGTGAAGAACTACTTGAAGGACTTGATGAGGTCAAGGAAGCAATTAAGGAAGCTGACATAGCAGAGAGTATGCTAGTCATGGTTAAGTTGAATGGAAACTATGTAAGGTTTTCATCACAGATTACTGACACCATGCCTTTGATTGCACAACTTGAACTGCTCAAGTACGACATAATGAAACGTATGAAGAAGGAGGACTGAATGAATATATGTTTTGTACTGACATCTGACTCGGTGAACGTGGATAAACCACCGATGGTGACAGTGTTCTGTGCTTGGCACGAATGTTGTTCACATGTTGCACGTTGGTTTCCAGAGATAAAAGACTTAGACGTATTCGATGATGTTATAACATCCGAAGGTCTATCTTACTCTAATGATACCATGACAGTAAACATTAAAGCAGGACAGTTGAGAGGTAAACATGGGTAAAGTTAAAGCATTGCTGATGGATGCAGAGCAGACACTTGATGAGTGTCTCACTGATAAAGGTATGACCAATGAACAAGCCTTACGCTATATAAAAGAGAAGCATGGTGGCATGGCTATGAATCATTGTGAGTGGAAACTTAAACATTTTATAGAAAATGATGTTGACGATGAACTTACAGTAGAGTAAAGTTATAGCATGACACAGTTGAGTCACTCATATTCATCGCTGAAGATGTACGAGAACTGTCCGAAGCGTTACTACCACCAAAGAGTTACCAAAGAAGTAGCTGACAGTGGTAGTGATGCTACTCGGTACGGCAATCGTGTACATAAGGCCCTAGAAGAACGACTGTTAGATGACAACGAGTTGTCACAAGAAACTATACAGTACGAAGCCTTGTGTAAAAGCATTGTAAGAATGAAAGAACACCCATCGTTTGACCAGTTACTACTGGAGGAACGTATGACTTTAACTGATAACTTTACACCAACAGATTGGTGGTCAGACAACGCTTGGTTACGATCCATACTAGACGTACTGGTCTTGTTCAAAGACAAAGCTATTGTAATGGATTGGAAAACTGGTAAGCGTAGACCAGACTTTACACAGTTAGAAATGTTTGCACTGCAAGTCTTTGCTCACTTCCCTCATATACAAACAGTCATAACATCTTTTGTATGGCTCAAAGATATGAAGCAAGACAAGCGAGAGTTCTGTAGAGATTTATCTGGTGAGATGCAAGGTCATCTTAATGGTAGGATAGAAAGAATAAACCAATCATTAAAGAATGATGACTTCCCTGCAAAGCCAAGTGGACTGTGCCGATGGTGTCCTTGTTATGAGTGGTGTGAATATGCGGCTTGACACTATTGTAAGGTTATGCTATGGCTACTACACCAGAAGGTCGTGTAAAGAATAGACTCAAGGCTATGCTCAAGAAGCACAATGTGTGGTTCTATATGCCACAAGCAGGTGCTTTTGGTAGAGCAGGTATCCCTGACTTTGTACTTATCGTGGAGGGTAGGTTTGTTGGGGTTGAATGTAAAGCAAGTAGGAGAAACCCAACTGCTTTACAGATAGCTACGATGAAACAAATAGACGATGCAGGAGGCAAATGTTTTCTTGTGTATGATTATGAGACACAAGATGAATTGGAAAGGTGGATATTAAATGCTCGTAATACCAAAGGTGCAAGGGTTAGCACTAAAACTTAATAACCCCCAGATAGTTCTGGACAGCATACCAACTGCCAAGCCGTTGTCAGTCCGTGGTAACAACGTAGTTGTATTACCCCATAAACTTACAGAGGTATGGGCATTACGTAAGCTAGGTATCAATGCGCCTTCACCTATCATGCACTACTATGATTGGAAGGGTAAGTTCAAACCATATGAACATCAGCGTAATACTGCTAGCTTCCTAACTATACACAACAAGTGTCTAGTATTAAATGAGATAGGTACTGGTAAAACACAGTCAGCTTTATGGGCGGCTGATTACCTTATGGAATTAGGTATAGTTAAGAAGTGTTT
>Ga0315315_10002395_pt1 | contig 17138 bp, 17 predicted proteins | sample M140m3416metaG_FD_203699 | JGI IMG/M metagenome (GOLD analysis project Ga0315315, IMG submission 203699) | Ammonia-oxidizing marine archaeal communities from Monterey Bay, California, United States - M1 40m 3416 | ecosystem: Environmental > Aquatic > Marine > Intertidal zone | place: USA... | reverse complement strand
CACTACATTTAGAGAAAAATATCCAAAAGCATTCAAAAAATATGATAATTATCTTCAAGAAAACTTCTCCAGTCTTATTAAAAATTACGAAGATGATGGAAATATTAGTGATGGTTTAGTCGCCGATTTATACAATAAAATTACTATCTTTCATAAAATTATAGAAAATAATAAACCTTACATAATCTCAAATCCACACATAATTGATGACATAAATACTTATATGATAAACAATATATTTAATCATACAAATCATAAAAGAAATAAAAGTAAATCAAGAAAAATTGAAGATAATGACAATTGTTCTTATGGTTTTGTATATAAATTAAACTGTTTTAACGAAATTAACACACATTTTCATTAAACGTGTGATTCATAGCTATATTCAATATCTCTATATTCTTCATCAGAACTTAGATCATCCTCATCATTTTCTTTTTTATATATGTCTTTTTTCTATACAACTACACAAAAAATACATCTTTAAATATTTTTTTATAAATATTATTTATCAATATCATATATCAAAATATTAACAATAATAAAATATGTTAATGTCAAATAAATCAGTCAATTTATTAACAATAAATAGAAATACTATCACATATGAACTTATATACACCGCTATTAAATGCGATGTAAATATGCGGAAAGAACTGAAATAACAAAGAGTTATGCTAAAAACTTCGAAAAATTAGGATATAGTATTGAAAATTTTCTATATGAAATTAAAAATAAAACTAATACCACGCAAAATGAAATATTTGATAAATTAACCAGCAATATGTTTAAAGATTTTGAAATCCTAATCACAGAATGCGATGATCAACCTTGTAATATGACAGATAAACAATATAACTTTTTAATGAAAAATCAAAAGTTTTACTTAATAATCCAAATAGATCTACTCCTAATACAATATGTTGTAAAGGTCTAAATAATTGTTTTAATTTTCTATGTAATTACGGTGATTATGTTTATGATATTGAAGAACAACAGGAACTTAATGACAATTTAATTAACTTTAATAATTTAGATCTTATTATTCAAAATCTTAAACATAAACATTCATCTAATATGCAATTATTTCCCGTAATAAGATATTTGTAAATAAATAATATGATCTTATTCAATTATTTTATTTTTATATCATTCTTTTATTATTTTACAAAAAATATAGATTCCTATATTCATCTTTTATTTATATAAAATATGATAACATAGTTTTCATACTTACCTAAAAATGTCCAAAACATTTACAAGAATCTTGATGGTATTATACAAATGTATATCAATGTATATAATCTTCGTGTCATTTTAACCATAACTTTAATCAATGTATCGAAGTTGTTTCTAAAAAACTTTTGAATTCTGCAATCAAAGTATAATGTGTAATACTAAGTGCAATAAAAATCATAATTTAGATTTATTTAAGTCAATTTCACAATAGCTTGTAAATACTATTGAAATTACAAATAAAACAGCAATTCAAAATTGATGATTTAATTGTTAAAAATAATATACAATCATATCAAATTCAAGAATTATCTATCATTAACACACAACAATTTAATAAATTACAAGATTGTAACAATAAAACATTAGAACTATTAAATAATAAAAATCAACAATTACTTGATAAAAATAAAGAAATTGAATATCTAAAATCAATTAAATATACATTAGAATTACAAAATAGAAATCTAATTGAAAATAATAAAGAATTAACACTTAAAAATAAAGATATTCAAATTACTAACGATACATTAGGATTACTAAATAGTTGTAATAAACATTTACAGTAATTATCTTATTTAACTTTAATTAATATTATGATAAAAAAGATTATTATAACAAACATATTTTTATATTGTTCTTATAAATTAATAAAAAATATTTATAATGCATCTAGATCATTAGATGATTTTAATATTCCTATAAATAATTTAAAATATAATTTATGATTCCTATAAATAATTTAAAATATAATTTAAGATCTTATAAAACAATACAATTATTTAAACATAACCTGTTTTTAATTTAAATTGTTTTATAAACTTTTCTATATTGTGTAATCCTTGTCTTATATTTGCAATATATTTTTCATCTTTTAATTTTGATTTATATAAACAAACTAAATCATAATAAGCATTATAATAATCTTCATAATTTTTTCTTGATTTTTCATCATCTGTTATTTCAATTGATATAAAATAATAACAATGCATTAAACCTAAATATACTAATATTCTATTATTTGTTGTTTCTTCAAACAATTGATCATAAAATGCATCTAATACCATATCCCATTCTGTATTTTTATTTTTTTCATAAAAATTTTTCATTTTTGTTGCGTGACTTTGTAATAATCTCCAATCTGTTTCAGCATCTTTTAAATATATTAAAGTATCATGTAATATTTCTATGTATTTATTATTTTTGATATTTAAATATAAATAATCTACTTGTATATTAAATACATTTTCTAATTTAAAATATGCATTTCTATAAGATTTTATTGCTAAACTAAAACGATTGTCATAACTTTTTTTTAAATTATTAATTGCTATATTAAAATTATTTTCTTCTTCAATTGAATCATATAATTCAGAACATTTACTTTTATGTTCTTTCCATCCCTTCTTTTGACACTCTTTATTACAAAACCACGCTTTTTTACATTTTACACATTTATTAATTGCATCCTCTTTACCACAAAAAAAACAATTAACCATTACTTAATAACCAAATTATTAAGATATCATTTTTATAATAAAAAAAATATTATTTTCAAAAATCTTCGCTAACTTCAATTTTATCCGGAATTGCACTCTTACCACTTTCAATGTTAATACTTCCAATTTGATATTCTGCAACTTTTGCATCAAAGAAATTAGTTTTACCATCAACAGCACTATATTCCATAAAATGAAATGGATTCTCTTTCATATATTTTTTATTATATCCTAACATCACTAAAACACGATCACCAATATACATTATATAATCTTTCATTAAATTACTGTTCATTCCTATCATTGAACACTTAATACTTTCGTTTATAAATTGATCTTCGATATTAACAGCTTCATCAAACATTTGATATACTATCTCTTCTGGAACTTTATTTTCCAAATATTGATATAACATACACGCAAATTCAGTATGCAAACTTTCATCCCTACTTATCAATTGATTTGCAAAACTTAAACCAGGCAATAATCCACGTTCTTTTAACCAAAATATAGCACAAAAACTTGCTGAAAAAAATACACCTTCTATTATAGCAAATGCTACTAATCTTTGTGCAAAAGAACATTCTTCATTATTTATCCATTTTAAAGCCCAATCAGCTTTAACTTTGATGGCAGGAAAAGTTTCAATTGCTTTAAATAAATTAGTTTTTTCTTTATCATCTTTACAATAAGTATCAATTAATAAACTATATGTTTCAGAATGAACAGCTTCTATAGCTATTTGAAATGAATAGAAACATTTAGCTTCTGGTATATTAACATCTGCTAAAAATCTTGTTCCTAAGTTTTCCATAACTATTCCATCACTTCCTGCGAAAAATGCTAATATATGATTTACAAAATATTTTTCATCTTTAGACAATTTATCCAAATGCTTTAAATCTTCTGCAAAATTTATCTCATCTGCAACCCAATATACAGATGCTTGCTTCTTATACATTTTAAATAAATCATTATATTTTATAGGGAATAATACATATCGTTCTGAAGTATTAACTTCCTTTAATATTAATTCATTTTCGTCAAACTTTTTAGAATGATAGCACATATTAATTATAATCAATATATTTTTATATATTTATTTAATATTCTAATAAAACAATAATTAAAAGCAATAAATATATAAAAATGATATAATATTTTATAAAATATTATTTATGAACAAAGAAAATTGCCCTATTTGTATTGAAAATTATAATAAAGTAAAAAGATTCAAAGTTCAATGTTTTAACTGTGATTTTGAAGTTTGTAGAAACTGTATTCGATATTATATTATTAATTCTTCTAATAATGAAGTTAATTGTATGAATTGCAAAACATCTTGGAATGATAAGTTTATTAGCAAAGCATTACTACCAAGTTTTTTTAAAAATGAATATAGAAAACACACAAATAAAAATAGTATTGAAGAACAACTTTCTTTACTTCCAGATACTCAATCAGATGTTGAAATTATTATTCAAAAAGAAAAAGCACAACAAGAAATTAAACATCTTATTAACTTAGAATATGAAATTAAAGATAAAATATCAAAAATTGAATATGAATTAACTAAAGGAATTATAGAAGATATTACTATTAAAAATTTAAAGGATATTGATGAAACATACAAAAAAGAACAAGAAAAACCTAAAAAAAATAGAATTACTAAAACAGCTATTAAAAAACAACTAACAAAATATAAAAAAACAATTAAAAAAGAAGCTTTAGAAATTTTAAAAACTATAAAAAATGAAAAATGTAAAGAAGAAATTAATTCAATTAAAGAAATAAACAATAAAATAATAATTCTTAGAAAAATTATTAACAATAACACAAAAAATAAAATTATTTACAATAGACCTTGTTCCAATAAAAATTGCAATGGTATGCTTAAATATCAAAGCAATTTATGTGGCATTTGTAATTATATTACTTGTTCTAAATGCCTTGAAGCTTATAATAAAAACAATACAGAACATACTTGTGATCCTGATAATATCAAAACAGCAGAACTTATCAAAAAAGATACAAAATATTGTCCTAAATGTAATTTTGGTATTACAAAGATTTCAGGTTGCGATGTGATGTTTTGCACTCAATGTAATACATCTTTTAATTGGAAAACAAGTGAAATATTAACTAAAAATTTACATAATCCTCATTACATTGAATATTTGCGTAAAAATGGAAATGCTCGTGAAAAACAAAATATGGTTAATAATTGTATTGCAAATCCTACTATTACCGACTTTGATATAAGAAGATTTATTAATATCGAAAAATTTTGTGAAAAAGTAGAATTATTTAAACCTTTCAATAAAATAATTTCTATTGGTGTTAGAAATATTCAATATATTCTTCATATTAATGATGAAGTTCAACGATTAAGAGATAAAATAAGAAAATATGAAAAATTAAATAAAGAAGCTCGGATCAATTTACTCCTCAATAAAATAAAACATGAAGAATTTGAAAAATCAGTCATTAAAAATTGTTATGAAATAAGAATTTTTAAACAAAAAGAACAAATTTGTTCCACTATCACCGATATATCAACCGAACTTATATTCAATATTTCAAATAACGAACTTATGGCTATTAACAATAGTATTTTTAGTATCCTTGATAGTTCTATTGATACTAATAGTTTTCAAAAAATTAGTAATAAAACTGAAGAGTTTTTTTCAAGATTTATTTCAATTAATAATTTTAAAGAAGTAATGAATGAACTTTTGAAAATTATTAATGAAATATCAAAAATAAAAAAACATTGTATTGCTGAAGATAAAGAAATTTCAAAAATATACGGTAGAACTGATAATTATATGCTTTTACCTTAACTAAAAGTAAAATAAAGATGACAAATATAAAATCAATTTATAATAATATTTTATTAAATCAACAAAAATATTTTATTTTCTTAAAAGATCAAGATGAATTAGTTTTTACTTTTGATGATACATTATTTATTGATGATACATTAAATTATTATATTTACGAATTATACAAAATATGCGAAAATCATACTAATAAAAATATTCGTAATATAATATTAACAAAAGAAACATTCAATACTTCTATCAAAAATACTACAAAATATAAAATATTTATATTAAATATCTTACAAGATATTTTATTTACTATTGAACAATATTTATTAAACGGAAATCCTCAATGCAATACTCATTGCTTGTAATTCTTGAATTATTAATTTAAATGCATATGGAATCCTGACTTGTGAAGGATCTATATCATTTTTACAATAATTGCAAGTATATAGTTTTCTATCAGAATTTGATACCATTATCATTCCACATACCTTACATACATATTGTTTTGAATTATCTGAACAATCTAACATTTTTTCTTTTAAAAATAAACTTGCACCGTGTGATAATATTGCATCACGTTCCATCTCTCCCACTCTTAAACCACCAGCTCGTGATCTTCCTTCACTTGGTTGTCTTGTTAAAAATACAATTGGACCATTTGATGATCTTGAATGTATCTTATCACATACTACGTGTTTCAATCTTTGATAATAAGTTGGACCTATAAATATAGTTGTCTTTATCTGCCTACCTGTATAACCATCATACATTATTTCATTACTATGTTTTTCCATTCCATATGATTCTAATTTATTACAAATATCTTGAACAGATAAATTATTATATGGCGTGCAATCTTGAGTATTACCTTCAATACATCCAACTTTACCCAATACACATTCCATTAATTGTGCAATTGTCATTCGTGATGGTATAGCATGAGGATTCATTATTAAATCAGGAATAATTCCATCTTTTGTATAAGGCATATCTTCCGAATTATATATCATTCCGATACTTGCTTTTTGTGCAATACTTGAAGCTAATTTATCACCTACAGCAGGTTTTCTATGATTACGAATCCTTATTTTACAAAATGCGTATCCTTCATTATTAATTTCATTATAATTCATATCTACTATACCTTCTTCATTTTGCTTTATTGCTACACTTGTATCAATATTATGTATTTTTCCTTTTATTTTTTTAGGCATTAGTTTTCCTACAATAATATCACCCGCTTTTACATATGTATTTTTATCAACAAATCCATCTTTATTCAATTTATTATAATTAAATTGTTTTGATATATCTGTTTTATCAGGACAACAAAATATTTCCTCTTCACCTGTTGAATGATTCTTATTACATTGTTCCTTTAATGTTTTATAATGCGTACTTACAAATAACCCACGATCCAAAGCATCCTTATTCACTATTATACCATCTTCTTGATTAAATCCACTATAAGTCATTATCGCCACTACCGCATTTATACCCGATGGTAATTCCGCAGCGTGAGTATATTTACTCAATTTTGTTGCTATCAACGATTTCTGTGGATAATTCAATACATTAGACAATGTATCCAATCTCGTATTAAAATTTGTCATATATAACCCTAAAGCTTGCTTTCCCATCGCGCTGTTCTGGGTAAGGTAATTTCCCTTTGTTATAAATGAATGATTACTACTCTCAACCTCAATATCTGCAATTTGCACATATTTGTGAGATTCTACTTTAACAGGTTGAAATAAAGCTTCACCTTTAATAATAACATTTTGTTTAAACTCATTAAAAGTTAAATTATGATATTTTTTATAAGATTTTATATAATGAACAATTAATCCACTATCTTGCATTTTTGAAATACAATATTTATATCCAATTGTCTCATAATATCGAATAAGATTATCATTATTAGCTCTAATGTTATATAATATTTTAACTTTATCAATTTCATAATCTTCAATAGGTCTTACATACGAATTAATATTAAACTCATTTAACAAATCAACACATTGATACATAAATCTTAATAAACTATCTTTTATAGTTTTATACATTACTTGTGATGTTGTTGGGATTGAAAATACACCGTTTGATTTTGTTGGATAAGTTCTAATCCTACATCCATCACCACCTTGAAAACCTGCTAAGAAATGACGTTTAGTTTCCATACTACCATTCATAATCCATTTTGGAATTGGTTTCCGGACAGTTTCAATCTTCTTACCATACGATATACCTAACACTATTAACAATGTAGGAAAAGGACCATTATAACATACATCAAATGTATGATGTTTACGTCCAGATGTTGAATGTGTTTTAAATCCTTCATTAATACGATTTGTTTTGAAACCTAATTTAACAATATCATCGTTAAAATGTTCAGCATCTATTTGTTTACCAAAAGATGCTTGAACTTGTGGTGTTCTTCCACCGTGTTTTTTATCATATACATTAATAGCACCATCTGCCAATATAAATCCAAATATACCAGATATAATTGGCAATCTAACATCATTACTCATTAAAGGAATATAATTAAGTTCTTTTAGTTTTTTCATATGTCTTGTAATCAATGATGGATTTACATTTGCCATTATTAAACGGTTTTCCATTATATCTTCATCTACCAAAACATATGGTTCAATATCTTCATAAAATAACTTATGATAAATATTATTACATAATATTCCTACTTTTGTATCTTCAGTAAATTCAGTTGCACATTTCCATCCTTCTAATGTCATAAACTTATGATCATTAGAACATACAATTGTTTTATCACCATACAATGTTTTAATTTTTACAATTGGTTTAATATTATCATATATCTTATGATTAACTACAACAGTGGGTGATGTAGTCATTTCTTTTAAATCAAAAGTTATAACTTTATCACCAACTTTAATATCTTTCATTTTCTTATAACTTCCATCATCCATTAATAATTCTTCTTCAATCCAAATACATTGATATGTATTACGTGGGGCTTGATTATGATTTGCAAATGGAATATTAGCACCTAAAATACCAAACATTAATGAAGGATGAATTTCACAATGTGTATATCTAGGAATTAAACTTATTCCTTCCATTTTTATATTAAGATCAGTAGGAAACATTGCTATCATAGAATGTGCCATTTCATCAATATCTAAATACTCGATAAATCCTTCTTTTTCATCTTTACCCATTACAGATGGCATTATAAATCCTTCAAAACACCATTTACTTAATTCTTCAATACCATATTTCTTTAAAAATTTATGAAATCTTAATTCATTATTATTATCCACTATAAATAATGGTCTATACATTCTACCACCCTCTGTAGAAATACTTAAAATATTCTTCATTCTATCCCAATAAATTGCAGTAACTGGATTTATCAAACCTTGGCGTTTAAAAGATTTTAAATCATTATACAACACTTCGGGATTTTTATGATAACCAAATAATTCACCATTCACTATTATTAATGCATTATATTGTTTAAATATATTTTTTAAGAATCCAATGCGATCTTGTATATTATCTGTATATTCATCAACACCTTTATCTTTTAATAATATCTTTATCAATATATTACAATAATATACTGAAATATTAGTTGAAATTGCCATATTTTTAACTAATCCAACAGGCGCACCTTCTGGAGTTTCACAAGGACATATAACACCATATTGTGAATTATCCAATTTTCTTGGTTGAACTAATTTACCATTCTTCTCCATTGCAGTATTTATACGTCTCAAATGTGATAACGTACTATGATGACACATTCGATTTAATACTTGAGATACACCTTGTTTAATATTTTGAAAACTTCCAATTGTTTTAATACCCCAATTACCAGTACTTAATGCATATTTTAACCAACTATCCAATAAACCTTGTTTAAAATATTTTGTAATATGTTGTTTATCACTTATTAAATCAACTACAAATGTATTATCATTTCTCCATTGATTTATATCTTTCTCTATCATAACTTTCAATTCTTTTGTTATCTTACCATAACATTGACGAAATAAATTAGCCATTAACATACCAGGTGTATCAATACGTTTATTAATATAACTATCACGATTATCATAAGATTCATAACCCAAATATATCGAAATTGCTTTATTTATCATATGACCTAAATACAATGCTTTTTTATTTTTTCCACTAATATGTGGTAATAAATCAGTATCTAAAACAGATTCTACATTATCAATTGTTTTATTATTCTTCATATTTCCCGTTATATTTCTTAAAATATATTCTAACGCATCTTCACGTGTATTTACACCAATTGCATCATCACAACAAGCTTTTAATTCTTCTAAAATATGTTTATTTCTTTTTTTATCCATATCATACAATATATGATGTATAATTTCATAATCGGACAATATATTTAAAGCACGAAACATTATAAATACTGGTATTTCATTTTTAAGAAATGAAGTATTTATACGAATAACTCTACCCATATGATTCGATTTTTTACTCATTGACAATGAAATAGTCTTTGTAGGTAAATATAAAGGCTCATTCATTGACCTTATTTCAGTATGAATTATATCTATATTATTTGCAGGTTTGAAAATTAAAACATAGTTTTCTTTAATACGATCTTGATTAATTAAAACTTTTTCATTTCCATTTACTATAAAATATCCACCCATATCATAACGACATTCTGATATTATATTTTCTTGTGGTATTATACTCAATATACAAGCTTTTGAACCAACCATTACAGGCAATTTACCAATATAAATATCTTTCAATTTCTTTGTTTTAGTTTCAAAATGATTTTCATTCTGTTTATAAATATTTGTTATAATTCTTACATTAACATATAAATCACAAGAATATGTTAAATTATCATAACGTGCCATTTGTGGAGTCATATTTATTTGAGTTCCATCCTGTTTTTTATAAATAGGTTTCGTAAAATGAGGTTCTTCAACATATATACTAATTTTTTGATTATATTCTTTCAATTTTTCATTATAATCATTTGTAATTACAATTGGATTGTATCCTGCTACTATCTTTCGTAATTTTGTATCAATAAAATCATTATAACTTTCTATTTGATGTCTAACCAATTGATGAGATGCGGTTATATTACCCCCTGAAGAAAAATAAGCATCTAATACTGTTTTTATATTCTCATCAAATGACATATAGAAAAATATATATTTAATATATTTTTAATTTCTTATATCATTTTTATGTATTGAATTTAGTAATATTATCAATATACAAATCTACAGAATGATTATCCCTTAAATTACCAATATTTGTTACACAAGTTCTAAATATATGTAAAAATCTTGTTAAAAACTTTGTATATACTTTATCATTTTGTAATAATCCATTTTTTAAACAAATAGATGGATGAACATGTTTAAACTTACTAGTTAATGGCATTTTCGTAATTATATCATCTTTATTCTTATATCTTACAGATACTTTTATATTCTTATTAAAATAATTTGCAAAATCTTTATTACCTGGTCGCGGTGATCCTATTGTTAATACTCTAATATTAGGATTCTTTGTTGCTAAATGTATATCTACAGCACATACATATGCTAGTGCACCACCTAAAGAATGTCCAGATATATGCAATTTCTCTACATATATATTTTTATTTAATTGTTTAATCATTTCATAAATCTTTGGTTTTACTGACATATATTGATTAAAAAATCCTTTATGTATTTTTATATTATCCTTAAGATTTTTAGTTCTAGTATCTGCATCATGTTTCCAATCATTTATTGATGATGTTCCGCGAAATGTAATAAATACACCGTTATTATTACAATCAATATAACATTGACAATCTGTTTGATTGTCTGAAATAAATATAGAATCTTTTCTATTATTAAAATAACTTAATTTACAAAGTGTTGAACAATAAACATCAATATTCATTATGCCCCTTTTATTTATTATTAAATGTCAAAAACAGAAATACTATCTGGGATTATCTAATAGCTTTGTATCTATTTTCTTTAAACATTTCGAAAATCATTTAAATATTCCATGGCTTGTTATTTATAAACCTATGGAATTACTTTACATTGAACATTTTTACAATCTTGAAAAACTCAACCAAACTGTTATTAATTATATGAATATATATGGAATTGAAAATGTTAGAGGCGGGTGTTATTCCAATGTTTTATTAACTAGATATCAATATAATGAAATTACTACTAAACTTAATGAAAATGTGTAAATATTTAATCGAATTAAAGACTTTTTATATAGTAAAATGTTAACTAATTATATATTAAATTGTAATATACAAAAAGCTTTAGAACATATTTGTTTTTTATTGCACACTAATGATGAAAAATTAGATGAATTAGAAAATAGCTTTATTGAAATATGCAATTATATTGGATTAAATATGGAAATTGAACATGCTAAAAGATGGTTCGATATTGTTAATTCTACTTACAATATTATTAATAATAATGAAATTAAAATTGATGATACATTGGTATTATGTAGCAAGATGTGTGCATTATGTAAATTAATTAAAGAAAATAGTATTATTGGTATTAAAAGCTTAAGATCACAAGTTATTAATGATCTTGAATATAATTTAACACCACAATATATTTCTGTTTTTGAAAATATATTACCTTTAAGATCTTCAGAATCTTACAATGTTGCCTGTAAAATTGCTATGTGTTTTGTTAATTATTTTGAAAAAACACAAAATATTGATACTGAATCAAAAGAATTTATTGGACTTGCCAATAAAATCAGATTAGCTATAGAATATATTACACGTAAAAATATTTACATTGAAAATAATAACTCCAAAGATGCTGATTGTATTTGGTTTATTTGGAATATCATTCTTAAACTTACACAATCACCCAGCTTTTCAATTATATATAAATTATTTTCACATAATTGGAAATCTACTATTCGCAAAAAACGGTTAGGTATATTATGGGGTACTGTATATTTATTAAAACATAAAGATACAGAATGGACTGATATAGATATTGATAATTTTGATAAAATACGATTATTAAGTAAAAACTTAATGATCGAAACAAAAAATAGATACCCTAAAAATATTAAAATTAATAAAAATATTAATAATGATATTAAAAATATATGGAATACTTATATTCCTTCACCTAAAAATTAAATATCTTTATGCTTTCTTTTTAGTGTTCTTTACTTTTTTAGAAGCTTTTGCCTTTATAGCTACTTTACTCTTTTTAACTTTACCACCTACTCTTACACCCTCTTCTACTTCTTCATCGTCTTCTTCAAAATCTTCTCTTTCTTCTCTTTCTTCTCTTTCTTCAAATGTTTCTTCGTCGTCTCTTTCTTCTCTTTCTTCAAATGTTTCTTCGTCGTCTCTTTCTTCAGTACTACCACCTTTCATTGCTTTACCAGTATGCGTTAATTTACCACCAACCATCGCTAAAGTACCACCAGTCATTGTTTTAACTTCTGCAGAAGTTAAATCACAACTTTCAATATTATATTTATATTTAATCTCATATTCTGTATTACCTTTCTTCATAATTATCGGTTTTGGTAATTTTTCACGTGTTACCATATAAGAATATGTTTTCCCTGCACTACGACGATCACGCATACGAAGAACAAACTTTATACTAGTCTTATTCTTATATTTTGCAAATTTACGTAATGTTAATTTCTTAAATAGTGCTTTACCGGCTTTTTTAGCGGCTTGACCAGGTTGATCATTTTTATAGTTTCCACCCGCATATCCTATTCCCGAACCCATTATTGTAAATGTAGGCATTTTATATTATACAAATATTAAAATAATTCTTCATTCTCTGAATCATTAGATTCATTCTCTTCACCTGTTAAATAATCATACAATACTATACTATCATTATCATTCTCTATATCATCCATTATATTATTATATCTTATATTTTTTTTTAAAATTATTGGAATAGGTATATTACCTTCTAATGTTTTAATACTCGTAATAATATGCATTGGTTCTTTTAATTCATTTTCTTCATCTTCGAAATTATTCACAATATTATTATCATTAAGTAAATTTATATTATTTATTTTCACGGATTCACTTTCTACTTTTACATCATCATATATATACCACGGATATTTCAATATAGGTATCGGTATTACAGATATATCATTTTCATTAAATATTCTTAAATATTCTTTTTTATCTAAATTATCTATTTTATACAAATGTTTATAATATTCTAATGTTGTTTCAAACTTATTTTTACTAAATTTCCATTTATTATTTCTACTACAATGAAAGTAATCGTGAAAATCTTTAAAATCTTCGGTTTTCATAAAATTTTCAAACTTCATTATATAAAGCTTTTTTTATACCTTTTTATATAATGTCCGATAATATTGAAACCGATATTATTAATAAGTTCAATGAATTAACTCAAAAAATTAAAAATAGTTCAGCTGATCCTAATGTTGTTGTTCCAGATGATATTAAATTAAAGTTTTATTGTTATTATAAACAAGCTACAATAGGTGATTGTAATACCGAATGTCCTGGAATATTTGAATTTCAAAAAAAAGCATTATGGAATGAATGGAATAAACTTAAAGGAACATCTAAAAATGATGCTGCTAAAATGTATATTTACTACGCCGAACAATACGTATAAACATTTAATTTTTAATTATCATAAATGGAATCACAATATATTAATTTAATTAAACATATTTTAGAAAATGGTATATCTAAATATGATCGCACTGGCATTGGAACTTTAAGTATATTCGGTTATAATATGAAATTTAATTTACGTGAAAGTTTTCCTTTATTAACTACTAAAAAAGTATATTGGAAAGGAGTTGTTGAAGAATTGTTATGGTTCATATCTGGTTCTACGGATTCTAACAAATTAAAAGAAAAAGGAGTTAAAATATGGGAAGGTAATAGTTCAAGAGAGTTTTTAGATCGTCGTGGATTAACACATTATGATCAAGGTGATATTGGAGCAGGTTATGGTTTTCAATGGAGACACTTCGGTGCTAAATACACTACTATGTATGATAATTATGAAGGAAAAGGTATAGATCAATTACAAGATGTTATTTATAAAATTAAAAATACACCTGATGATCGTAGAATTATTATGAGTGCTTGGAATCCTGCTGATATTGATAAGATGGCTTTACCACCTTGCCATATTTTTGTTCAATTTTGGGTTGATACAAATAAAAAAGAATTACATAGTCAAATGTATCAAAGATCTTGTGATGTAGGTTTAGGTGTTCCTTTCAATATTGCAAGTTATGCTTTATTAACTTGTATTATTGCAAAGTTATGTGATTTAACTCCAGGTGATTTTCATTATTGTATGGGTGATACACATATATATAAGAATCATATAGATGCTATGAAATTACAAATTACTAGAGATCCATATGATTTTCCAAAAATAAATATAAAAGATATTACAGATATTGATAATATTAAATTTGATGATATTGAATTAATAGATTACAAATATTATGAAAATATTAAAATGAATATGGCTGTCTAAACATCATTCACACCTGTATAATATATTTTATTTATATTTAATGAATTAATAAATGCTTTACATTTTGCACAAGGTTGTGATAACATAACTTCATTATCACGAACTCTTACAACATACATATGTAGATTATCAATTGGTTTGCATTTTAATTTTAATATTGCGCTTTCTTCTGCGTGGATACTATATTTTATATGAGACTTATTATCTTTAAAAATACGATAATTATGTCCTTTAGATACTATTTTATTGTTATGAACTATAACACAACCGTGTTTTTGACTCATTAAAGATTTGTTTGCTTCGTCTATAGCAACCTGAACAAAATCAGAATGCTTTCGTTTATAAATTGCCATAATAATTTATTTTTCTGTTTTCATTTTTATATGTTTATAATGATACTTTGTGTATTATTGTTATTCTAGATTGGATTTTCTATTATTAATCAGCATCATCACCAGCATTATCTGCTGCTGCTGGTGCTGCTGCTGGTGCTCCAATTTTTTCATTCATAAATAATATCTGATGCAGATTACGAACTCTTATATGTAAGTCATTTGTAGTAGTGTCTTCATTTACACTTAATTTTAATACATTAACAATATTATCAAGAATCTGTTCGAAATTTGCTGATGCTTCAAACTTCCCTGTTTGTGGGTTTATTATTTGTGATTTGTTCGTTAAGACATCTCTAGAATGGTTAGATTTGAGGTTGTCGTTTAAAGCCGTAGTAGCTAAAGGAGTATCTCCATCGAAACATTGTAATATTTTATTTAATACATAGGCTCTAGTTACAGTTATACCATCAGTAGTAAAGTCTATTCCAGTGAATCCTAATTTTTTAAGTTCACTAGAATCTTTTGCAAAGTCATTTGTAATGGCACCTACTTTTGCAGCATCAGCAGCATCAGCAGCATCGCCATATATATTGCTACGTGTAGCTTGGACGATATTATTATCTACATATTCTTTAAATTTTTCTAGTGTATTAGCTATTGATATTTTAACTTTATCTTTATCATCATTTTGTTGCAGCTCATTTGAATTTATACTTAATCCATTTAAAGCAATATAACATAGTTTTTCTAATTCTTTTTTGGCTTCATTATCAGGAATAATATCATCCTTAACCAATTTTTCGCTGTTAATTTCTATATCATCAAATTTTATATTTGACACAACACCCCCTAAAATTTGTTTAACACCCTTTTTTGATCTTTTCTTTTGTTCAACTTTACCAAGATTATCTTGAACTCCGCCAATATATTGTTTTTTTAAACCACCACCATTTTTTTTAAACATATAAGATACATCTACATTTTCACCACCACTTTTGTAATATGCAGAACCATCTTTACGCATATATATACTACGACTTTTACCACCTATTAAAAGTTTCATTTTAATATTATAAAACATTAAATATCTTGCAATAATCGAGGTTTCTTATCCCCATTTAAAACATTAGGCATAGTTCTTTTATCTTTATACTTAGCTTTAACTCGCTTTTTAATAAAATCCGGAAATGTAAAATCTATGTCGTCAATAAGATTATCATAAGATTTGATTATATCATCAATAAAGTTTTCATCAAGTTTATCAGGATAATTTGTAATATGATTTTCAATATGATGTTCTAATTTAATAAACTTAGTAGTTAAAGTTTGAAATTGATTATATTTATCATTAATTTGTAAAACAGATTGTAAGGCGGCTATAAATGCAATAATTCCATTAATAGAAATATTCATAAAAGTTAAAATATAATGACTTTCTGTAGGAATACTACCAGATGCGGCATTAAAAACACATAATATAGCGGAAGCTAATATAGTAGGAATAATTAAAACATTACCAAAACTATAATAATAATTTTTAGTATTTTCACATAAAATAGACATCATAAAACTTTTATCTAAATAATCATCTAATAACATTTTTTGATGAATAGATAATTTGGATTGTTCTAAAATATCTAAGCTTCTTGTGCGATTAAT
>Ga0315315_10002392_pt1 | contig 17148 bp, 3 predicted proteins | sample M140m3416metaG_FD_203699 | JGI IMG/M metagenome (GOLD analysis project Ga0315315, IMG submission 203699) | Ammonia-oxidizing marine archaeal communities from Monterey Bay, California, United States - M1 40m 3416 | ecosystem: Environmental > Aquatic > Marine > Intertidal zone | place: USA... | reverse complement strand
GGGCTTAATGCGTTCGCTTCGTAATTAAAGTCTCCTTACGGAGTTGCTATAGTAGAGATGCATGCGAAGATATCGAGGTTGATAGATATGGAACGGTCAAGCGGGTTCGATTCCGCTGACTTGGAAAAGAAACTCATTCACCCTTGTATCGTCGCAGCATTCTCTTAGAGCTTGATTAAGGATGTTGTAGCATGGTGAGATGCACCAAGGTGTTCGTGTCGAGAGGAGTAGATATGTTGCCGTTAAAAAGGCGCTTCATTGATTGTTGTGTGATTCTATTGATCTGGTCCGCATGCTGTTGTGGTGCAGAGGGTAGGAATCGTGCTGAAGCGTTACGTAGGTGGGACCTTCAGGAACTTTCCAAAACTCCGCAGGTGCAGTGGCTCGATGATCAGTCTCCGATTCAGAGTTTGTTGCTTGAGGGTGAAAGCTTCAATGGAAAGCCTACAAATGTATTCGCTTACTTCTCTACTCCAGCAAGGCTTCAACGTAAGCCTGAATCCGAGTCTGATCTGCCCGGGATTGTTTTGTTGCATGGAGGTGGCGGCACTGCATTTTCTCATTGGGTACAAATGTGGGTGGATCGAGGGTATGCGGCGATAGCCCTTGATCTGGGAGGGAAGCGACCAAAGGCACCCGAGTTTGATCCGAAAACGGGTCGGATTTACCGACACTACGATTTCCAGCGTGAGGATCGACTTCGTCTAGAAAGAGGTGGCCCTTTGGATGACCACGATAATAAGATACTGAATGTGGATGGCGAACTTGGTAATGACTGGCAGTTTCACGCTGTCTCGGCGGCTATTCGGGCCCATTCCTTTTTGCGTAGCCTGCCTGAAGTTGACCCGGAGAAAACAGCCGTGACCGGAATTAGCTGGGGTGGATACCTTACATGTATGACTGCCAGCGTGGACCCTCGCTTCAAAGCGGCCGTGCCGGTATATGGTTGCGGTTTTCTATACGACGGTGAATCTGTGCAAAGGGCTAGTATTGAGCGAAATACTGCACGCCAACTCCGCCAGTGGGTTGCCTATAATGACCCCTCAAGCCTCCTGCCTTACTGCAAGGTTCCCATATTTTTCGTCAACGGCACGAATGACAAACATTACCCTTTGCGTTCCTATTCTCGCAGCTATTCTCTTGTACCTGGTGAGAAGGCAATTCGAATTGAGGTGGGAATGCAGCATAGTCACCAGGCCGGCTGGAAACCCGCCGAGATTCAGCGTTTTATCGATCACAAGCTATTGGGTAAACCGGGTCTTTGCGAAATAGTCGAGACGGCGATTAACAATCGTAATTTTAGTGCTCGGCTTGCTGGGGAGGTAAAAGCAAAGTCAGCAAAGTTACAGTTTACACGAGACGACGGAGCACTCGTGAGTCGTAGATGGTTAACCGTTCCGGCAGCCGTGGAAGGCGATATCGTGTCAGCTCGTGTTCCTGATGGGGCCACCATTTGGTGTCTTGCGATCGTTGACGAGTTAGGGGGGATGATCTCCACGGACGTAGTATTTTCGGAGTCTGCCTTTAAGAAACGCTAGTGTTCACTGGGCGGTACTGAGTTTTGATCGCTTGTAGAGAGCAAAGCCGAGACGGACTTGGGGCATTGCGTTCGTAAGGCAGGCTGTTAGTTCGTCATCCGTTAGGCTCAAGCCGCCATTGTCGAGCAATTCAGCGGTTTGGCTCGCCACGGCCACATCATACTCCCTTAGAGCATGGATCATGCTTTTTAAGGACGGGTTCGTTTTTACAATCTCTTCGGCATAATCCCGGGCCGACGAATACTTGCTGTCGCGGTCCCCATCGAGCTTAATCACCCCTGTTGATCCAATCGTATAGGGCTGAAAGGTTATCCCCTTTGGTTGGTATGGTTTTGCGGTTGGCCAGTGCAGCGAGTCCACACCCTCCCCCCTAGCTATCGCGACTATATACGCGTCTTTATTGCGTTCCTCCAGGCGTATACGTCCCACCCATTTCACTCCCGCTCTTTCACCTCTGGGGATCCGGATTGTTTTCAAAAGACGACCGTTTAAATAAAGCTCCAACTGTGTCGCTAGAACCCAACCGGGACCCTGGACCTTAATCTCAGCTACAAATGGGCCGGGGCCGGTAGCCAGATCGCCCGCATGAAAATGTTCATTGACCGACATGGTGGTAAATAAACCATAACTAACATTGGTTTTGCCTAGAACGAGAGCATCGACAGCCTCATGGATATTGATCTGTCCCGGATCCTCATCGTTGGTGCGGACATAGGTTCGACCCTGACCGATAAAGTGCCTGGCGACATCATGTGAATCGCTGCAACCTATCCCGGTCACATGAAGACCACGATTGAGAAGACCAAACCAATCTCGGTAAAGTTGCATCACATCCGTCTGAGTTGCTCCTGAATTAATAAGCTCCATCGCGTTTGCGGGAAAGCCACCGTTGCCAAAACTATGGCCAGTTAATGAAAGATGGCGTTCCGAGCCGAATGGCGTGACACCACTGTGTATATCCCGCGCATGATTAAGAATGATGACCTTCGCGCCTGTTTGTGTCTTTATAGAGTGAATGGTGTCGTCCCACGACTTCGATGTGTGGTCGGGGAGAGGCGCGCCATTGGGAATCGGGAAGATATTGAAATGACCTGTGGGTGTCGTCACTTCATTTCCGATCACAGGGGTGAAGTAACCTTGGAGGTTTAATTCTTTCATCCGCGGTTCATAGTCGATCTGCAAATTGTGATCGGTTGCAATCGGCAATTCAATCCCCTCGCCAACGATGGTTACCATCCGCTCATTCAGCGTTGCATCTCCATGCCGTGAATGAGTGAGAGTGTGTACATGAGTATCGCAACTGACAAAACCTCGCGTATTGACCTCTCGCCTAATTCTCAGGTGGTTAGGAGCAGCGGACTCCGGTGAGGCAGTTATCTGTACGGAATCAATACCCCATTCGACGCCCCTTCCGGCAATGATCTCGTACCTTCCAGGCGGTAGTTTGACGTTGACTTGGCCAGTGCTAGTGTAGATCACCCCGGCCCGAACAGCCGTGGTTTCGTTAGAAATATTTCCAACGGACATCAGGGCGCCATCAGAGTTGATCACCGTGATACGGCAGGGGGTAAGTTGACGAGTTTCTTTGTCAGTTACGCTAACTGGAACTGTACACTGGCTTAAATAGTCGGCTCGTGATATTGGATGAAAGCGAATGGCTCCAACGTAGATGTCGTCGGACGTCGTATTGCTGACCTGAGTTACAGTTAGGGAATTATTGCCAAGCTGTATTAGGCCTGCTGGAATATCCAAGACAATTGTTTGATGGTTCTCGTCACGTAACAGTCGCCCCAAAGACCTTCCGTTAATAGCAATCGACCATTGTTGTTTCACGTCGATTTGTTGAAGTGAAACCGATTTTGGTATTTCTTCGCTGGAGATCGTAAACGAATGAGTTAATGAGGTTCCATCCGCGTCAACTGGGAAACTGGCCCATTCGCGATCGCCATTCCGTAAGTGAGTCAGGCTTTGATTAGCAACACAAGACCGAGCTCTTAGACAAAGTGTGACCAAAATTATTAGAAGTATCCAGCGAAGGTACATAATCGAGCGATGTCCTCTAGACAGAAAAAACCAGTGAGATAGTGGCCGGCCCAAATTCATGGAAACTGTAATAGTTTATTGTTGGTCCATTGTAACATTTCTGCGTTAGATGATACCCTCGAGTAGTAGTCAGTGGGGGGTAACCCCCAGGCTTCAGAGATTTGCGTGTATTCGCTCAAACTCGTTAATATGTAACTGGATACCACACGGAATCGTACGGATCAGACTTGCATGAAAGATATTTCAATCCCCAGAGGACCGACTATGAAAACAGATTCGCGAACCATCGGTCGTGAGTTAGTGGAAACGATAGGAACTGATGAAGCCGGTCGGAGGGCTTTCCTTCGGGATGGATCGATTTTACTTTTAGCGGGCTTGACGTTTGCACCCCCGTGTAAGGCGGTTGTAGATCTTACACCCTTTCGTTTTTCGATTATTACTGACTTGCATTATGCGGACAAAGACACCGCCGGCAGTCGGCACTACCGTGAGTCGATTCCAAAGCTGATCGAGGCGAGATCCGTGTTCGAAAAAACAAAGCCGGAATTTCTTGTTTGTCTCGGCGACCTGATTGATGCTGCGGCGGACGTAACCACCGAGCTGAGCTATCTAACGCGTATTGTCAAAGAGTTAAAGACCATCGATTGCCCCAAGCATTTTGTTTTAGGAAATCACTGTGTTGACACGTTAACTAAAAGTGAATTTCTCAAGGGTGTGGGGCAGGAAAAGTCGTACTATTCGTTCGATACAAACGGTGTCCATTTTGTGGTGCTTGACGCCTGCTTTAGATCGGATGGCAAACCTTATCAGCGCAAAAACTTTGACTGGACTGATCCTAATATCGCCGCTGAGGAAATCGAATGGTTACAAAAAGACTTGGCGGGAACGGAGCTTCCTTCGATTGTCTTCACCCACCAGCGTTTAGATGAATCGGGTGTTTATAGCGCCAAAAATGCTGGCGTTGTGCGATCCATTATGGAGGCATCGACAAAGGTGTTAGCCGTGTTTCAGGGGCATAGCCATAAAAATGAACATCAGCTCATTGGCGGGATCCATTATTGTACGATGGTTGCTATGGTCGAAGGTAGTTATGAGGATAGCAATGGCTTTAGTATGATCTCTGTCTTCGCCAACGGCACAGTTAAAATCGAGGGCCACCGGAAGCAGGCATCGTACGTTTGGGAGTCTAGTTAACCTTGCCTTAGCAGCGGGTTAATCCGAAGCATCCAGAAAGTCATCTGTTTCGGCCAAATACTCTTCTAAGTCATTGATGGTTCCTTGGGCCAGCCGATCGTTACTAGTTTTCAAGGACGGATCCAACGGTCTTTCGTCGACTATTTTGTAATAGTAGTCGATGAGACCAGCCGATTGATCCTCTGCGCTGTCCGAGATAGCTAAAATATCTTCGGCCAGTGAATCCGGGATCTGTTTTGGGCCATGAACGAGCCACGGTGAATAGATTGATTCAGCAAGAATGCCTTCGCCTTCTCCGCCGGCGTTACTGTTGAGACGGTTGATGATGCTCAGTGCATCAATGGGCGAAATATTAAGGTCGCCAGACACGTCAAGATAGACATCAGCTATAAAACCAAAGCCGCCTAAAGTCGGTCGCGACGTTTGGTTCAACGTGTTGATGATATAAAGGGCGTCTAGAGGAGTGACTAGATTGTCATTATTGACGTCTTGTGGATTGTCAACATTCTGCTTTCCTCGATATTCGGTCCAGTTTATAGATTCATCTGAGACAAGAAATCCACCGGCCTTGACGTCTACAGGCAAAGTGTCAGGCTTTTCGATACTTGTATCACCCTGAATGCCAAGGGCAAGGTCGTCACGGATGGTCTTGGTCGCTTGATTGTAAAGCGCCTTCATGGTTCCAAGGTTACTTAGCTTCGGACGGTCGTCGCTGTCTTCACGGAGGTGATTGACGTCATCTTCATTATCGCTGTGGATAGTATTCTCTCCACTGCCCGCGTACAGTCGATCGGCCCCTTCTTCCCCGTGCAGATCATCAGCCCCAAACTGGCCAAACAGGATGTCGTTCCCCGTACCGCCGAAGAGTTGGTCTTTATCAAGTAGGTTCTCGGTATTACTTATTTGGTAGTAATCGGTATGTTCGTAGTCGTAGCGTCGTAGAAATTTCGTTTCAAGTTTTTCCTGTTGGAGTTCGGACCAAACATCGTCAATAGCGCTGAGCGTGGAGGTTCCATTAGAGGCGACGACGATTTCATTGTACAAGGAATTACTGTCCCCAAGGAGGAAGTCGGACCCCTCGTCTCCCCGGATCGTATCCTGGCCAGCAGTGATCGTAGCAAGGTTAGCCGCGTCAGTGCGGCCCCCATAAAATTCGTGGACGTAACTCGATTCTAACCAGTCGAAGTTGCCGATCTCATGACTAGTGCTCTCGAGCCATTCTCGTACATCCGTATTTAATCTCTGGAGAGTGGAACGCAATCGATGTTCTAGAGCCTGGTCATCAGCAAAACATTCTAGTTTGGCTTCAATGATAACAGCGGTCTCAACGCAACGAATAGCCGATAGGTTGGCATTCTCCTCAATTCGATAGTCACGAAGGATTTCTTGAATTGTGTGCTCGGTGATGAGGGGCATGGAATAAACTGTTGAATCTCCGACTAGAACGTCTTCTCCGTGCCCACCCGAAATTATGTCAACTCCTATTTCAAGGTCGAAGTTTCGGTCGCCCGGAATCGTCGAAAGCATTTCCGAAGTTATTCTCCCGGCCGAGGCATGATGACGACGTTCTCGTTTTTCAAACGAACTTAGTTCGTAGTTTTCCTGAGTGGAGGCGAGATGAGTTTCGATAGCTTGCAGATCGAATGTGGACTCGTAGGCCGCGTGCTCGAAAGGCCCGTTTCCGACGGTGGGAAGAATTAGGATCGCTTGATCGCCAACGACTAAATCGTTTCCGCCATCGCCGTGAACCTGATCGTTACCGATTTCATAAGTATGCTTACTAGTTTCCAGGTCGGCACTGGCAAGGACCGTGCCAGCCAAATCGGAAATGATAGACTGGTGGACAAGGAAGGTGGAATATTCGAGATCGGAGATGATGTTCCTTACCTCGTGTAGATAAGACAAATACGCCTCTGCCTGAATGGCACCGACCGCCGCGTTGGCTGCTAACCCCAGCTTGATGTCCGAATAAATTAAGGAAGTATCTGCGAAGATTACGTCATTTCCATCGGTGCCGTTCAGCCCTCCGCCGGAAATCTGATCCGCACCGACCGAGTAGGTGTTAGCGGTAGTACCGGCAGCGTTCAGATTAGTTGAGTCGACAACTAACCGTCCTAGGGAGTGCTGCAATCTACGGATCTCAGATTCGACTGAAGCAAGGGAGGAATCAAGTGTGTCTGATCCGCTAATCAAAGCGGTACGCATTTCAGCAAAATCACCGAACAACCAGTCATCCCCCTCTCCACCGAGAATGGTGTCTGAGCTGTTGAGCAATTGGTCGTTATCAATAACTTGTGGAATGACTCCGCCAAGTGGCACAACCGGTCTCGATTGTCCGTGCGTATCCTGTTGAATTAAGACCCCTTCCCCGGCAAAGTTGGTCAGCTCAACAACCTCCTGTGACATGAGCCCTCCGAGTTTGTCGGAGTGAGGATACGCCTGGTTATAATTTGTTGCTTCAGGGGTAATTACGAAGGGCAGGTTTAGGAATTCACCGCTATTGGGAATGTCAAACGATTCTGTGCCGTCATAGAGCCGAACGCCACTAATGATGTTGGGGACATTCATGGCGTGAGCTGCTGTGAAGCTGGCATTGTCCCCGAACACGTGGTCGTTGTCGCTTCCGCCATCTAAGATGTCCGAGCCACGTTGACCAACTAAAATGTCTTCACCTGCACCACCAAAGAGCGTGTCATCATCAGCCGTCACGGTATCGACCACAATAGCGAAGGTATCCTCGGTGGCCTGATCGTCTGTTGTATATGCGGTTCCAAGGACTATCAGATTACCTTCAAGCAAGTTGCTGTCGCTCAAAACGTCCTCCGAGTGAAGGATGTTGTTGAGAGGGATAACGTTGATTACATCTCCGATGTCTTCCAACGCCACATCACGGTGCCATGTTCTGTTGTGATTGAGTCGAGGCGTTGCCGGGTCAATGTAGTCACGGGCGATATATCCGCTATCACCAAGGATGACATCGTGACCAGCGTCGCCGGATAGGGAGTCGCTCCCCAAACCGCCGACGACTTCATCGTCGCCGTCTCCTCCTTCAACATGGTCGTTTCCTCGTTGGGCAAAGATGACGTCATGACCGCCCATTGCGAAGATAGAGTCATCTCCATAGGTTAAGTGTTGGCCACCTTCGAAAGGTTGGCGCTCCTCATTGTCAAATAGAGTTGTGGTTCGTATGACATCATCGAGAGCGACGTCGGAATAGGGGTCAGGGTATGTCCTCCAAGCCAACCGTGTCCCACTAATATTACTACGCAGAATGAGGCCGTTATCACCAAGGATGACGTCGCTGTCTCCGTCACCGTAGATGGTGTCGTCCCCGTCATGTCCGAAGAGCACATTGTGTCCGCCGGTAATATCATCTTGCCCGCTCCCACCATCGATAGTGTCATCACCTTGTTGGCCGTAGATGAAATCATCCCCAGTTCCGCCGGAGATCTGGTCATTTCCGCCAATTACTACATTGTTAATCGTAGCCGTAATGTAGGTTGCGAGTATGTGTTGGTGGATTGGTAGATTTGGATCATATTCTGCATGGTCACCGAACAGGATGTCATGACCGTCACCACCCTCTACCACGTCGTTCGCTGTACCACCAATTAGATAGTCATTTCCTGTCCCGCCATCCAGTCTGTCGGCGCCACCCTTGGACGGGTCGATCACTTCCGCGTTCTCGACGCCGTAGGGTAGACTCATGTTAAACGAAACTGAGGCATTGTCCCCGAAGACAAAGTCATCGCCCGACTGGCTGTGAATGATGTCGTTAGTCGTGGAGTCATTAGTACCACCAACAATGATGTCATGCCCGGCCCCGGTATAGATTGTGTCTCCGTCGCCTATTCCTGAGTGGAGGGAGACTGCCATGGTGATCGGGTTGACGATACTGGAGGTATCGAAGACGAACTTAGCGTTATCACCAAAGACAAGGTCACGCGCATCATTAGCCCCAGTGTTGATAGCGTCTTTACCCGGACCACCAATAACAAAGTCGGTACCTGAACCGGAAATGATCGTGTCATTACCGATAAAGTCGCTGTTAGTAGATTGCATGGTTGCAATGAGTGTTGTGGAAGGCCCTAGGCGAGTTTGGTTGGTGTCGTAGCCGATACTCAAAGTTGCAATGCCTGTGTCACCGAAGATTACGTCTTTGGAATCAGAATCGGAGGAATCGATCGTGTCGTCTCCTAGGCCGCCAAAAATAATGTCAGCGGCGGAGGCGGTTTGAATAGAATCGTCGTATGAGATGGATCCCCCGTCTGTGGTATCCCCGCCGGCATCATGACGAGGATAGGTGGTAGAGATGGTTCCAACCTGAACAAGAGGATTAAATGTTAGGGTGGCGTTGTCACCAAAGACGATGTCCGGAGCTTCGCCGGTAGTGATAGTGTCGCTACCCCGTCCTCCCACAATGAGGTCAGAACCGACGCCGCTGTTAATTAAGTCGTTACCGCCTTCGTGTGAATGCGTGGAGGCGGCAGTCGTTAATTGGTTGTAGGCATTGATGACAATGCTTGCATCATCACCAAAAATAACGTCATTTGAATGCTCGCCGGTTGTATCGATAGTGTCCGAGCCGAATCCGCCAAGCAAAATGCTGGTGGATGAAGTGCTGATGATGTGATCGTTACCACCAAACGATGCATCTCGAGAGTCCACTTCCCAAACCTTTTGTGCGTCCAAGTTAACAATTCCATTATCGCCCAGAATGATGCCATATTCTGCATTGGAATCAATGTTCGTGATGTAATCGTGACCGGCCCCGCCAAGGATAACGTTATCGCCTTCTCCTCCGAAGAGTCTCTCGCCGGCTTCGCTGGTCGCCTCGCCCGTATCATCTCCGATTGGCCCATTGGTTGTGATTGCTGTCTTGAACCAAGCGTGTTTCCCATCGGTGAAATCAAGTGGACCACCGGAACCAAAGACCGAACTTGCATTGGTGGAATCCACCTCACTTGGGGTCGCTATGTCACGGTAGTAGATGAGGCCGCGATCACCAAAAATAACGTCGCCTGAGGTGCCCCCAACGATGGAGTCGGTGTCTTGACCACCAAAAATCACCAATGGTAATGAAGACATGGATCCATCAACGTCGTCCTTATCGGAATGGAAAATTCCGTCAATAAATGTGTCTGGTAGCGTGAAGTGTGTCTCCGCGGGTGAGTGGTAACCGAGGATGGTCACTACATCCCCGGGTTGTAGTGTAAGATCGTCGAATGATACCGAGCTATCAGTGATTGAATACTGATTCTCGTCGATAAGACGACCGTTGAGGCTAATAGTTAGGGGGACAGATGTGTCGAAGGACTGGTCCAGGCTAAGGGTGCCTGAAGAGGAAGTGATGAACTGTCGTTCTGACAAAGCGTTGTGCTTGAACACTAGGAGGTCGCGGGAGGCCTGATCCTCGTACCCGGCAAAAAGAGAAAGACTATTTTCGGCTTCGTTTAACTGGTAGGTGTCCGGTGAGAGCAGTTGATCGCCGAGATAGACAATCAGGTGGTCTGGTGCCGTCTGGAAATCGCCATGATCATAACTGAACTCTGCCGAGCCGGATTCTCTTAAGGTGTTCGTAATATAGTTGTTGTAAGCTCCTTGCGCATTGACGATAACGTCACCATCTGTCGTTTCGTCGAGCGAGACATTGATGTCGTCGTCACCAAGGCCGGTATTCAACGACGTAACGGTTCGGCCCACGGCGGAGCGAAGGGTATCCTCCAGGGTAATTGCTTGGTCGCCGAATCCCGTCCAGTAGGTAATTCCCTGACGGAAGTCACCGTCGCTAGCGCGGTAGTTAATGTCAGCGGGAGCAAGTCCGGACACAAGCATCGTCCCTGAGAGATCAGTTGAAATGTTGATATCTTGCTGGTCAAGGGTGGTCGCTTCATCACTTATCATTAGAAGATGACTGCCAGATCCGGCTTCGATCGTAAGGTCACCCTCGATCTTCTGCAGATCTCCATTTAGGTAGCGAGTACTGGTGGTTGGATCAAGTTCAGCACGGGAGGAAACGTATATGCGGTCATCACCGTTCGCCAAGTCAACCATCGTGGAGTTGTTGGAGTGCGTGCTTTGAATATTAACGGTGTCCGTGCCGCTTCCGAGAGTGACTTCCAATCGACTCAGGTTGTGGTAGTTAATACCGCCAGTATGGCGCTCTAGAGAAAAGTCTAACTCGGCGAGATTATTCGCCAAATTGGATATGTCGACATCTGTCGGCATGATCCTCCGCAGGGCGTGTTCGCCCCGAAGGATGATGGTGTACCCCCCTGGTGATTTAACGACCTGGACATTGTCAGTTTCTGGGAGCGCAGGATCGCCATTATTTGGATTGAGCACTTCGCTGAGGATAGATGAGAGTGTATCCTCTGAAGCATCAAATGGGATGTCTGAGGTTATCCGGTCCACCGCTACGCCGGTGCGATCCACGTCACCAAATCGGATCCTGTAAGAACCTTGGTTTGCATTCGACCGTAGCGTATACACTGAGGATTTATGTAAGTCAGTATCGCCCTCTTGAAGGTTGGTCAGTTCCCCATAGGTGGACGCCCCGGGAGTTGGGATTAGATTGGCAGTATTCGTCACGGTCGGTAGAGCGTTTTTAATACCACTAAAAGGTCCAATGAATTCGATGCGGTGCGACCGAATTCCCGGTAGAGTTTTGGTAGTTACATGGAAGTGTTGGGAAGCAGCGGTAACTTCGAGGTTGTACAATTCTGCTAGTAAGGCTTTTAACTCGGTTGCACTGGCGTCGAACGCTAAAGTACGAGCGATATCGCCATTGGGCGAAGCGAGGGTAAGAGTTCCGCCGGCGGCCTGAATTTCCAACCTGATAATATCGGAAACCGTTGACATATCTAGCCCAGCGAGCCTTGAGTCGGTAACCACAAGCATGTTGTCGTTATTGTCACCGCTGTCGTCAACAGTCAGTTGATCTGTTCCGGCATCTCCATTAACAAAGATTAAGCCTCCAAGTTGATCCACTGTTGAGTAGGCCATGCTGGACGCACTGATTTGTTGAGTTTGGTTGTCGCGTTGTAAAGATGTCGTACTGCTGGTATAAATCTGGTCTCCACCTTCTCCCGTTTCGATAAATAAATGCCCGTCCGTGGTGTTAATCGCAATGGAGTCATCTCCCCGCCCCGATTTAATAAATGTGGTTCCGGCGTGAGTACTTTCAACCCCAATTAGATCGTCGTTGAAACCGGTCTGAATATCGAGCGTTTCGAGATTAAGGTAGGTGATTCCGCCATCGAATGTCCGTCCGCGAACTACGGTCTCGCCACCCATGCCGAGTCCCGCAAGGTGGTCGGCTGTCAGCGTCAATTGATCAAAGCCTGGGCTGTTTTGGTGGAATACATTTAGTTGGTCGACTTGGTCGGCCTCGTTGACACGAATATTTAAGTTTACGGGGGCGTAGAAATATTCAGTCGTGGTATCGGGTATTTCGGTTGACCAGTTCCCATTAAGTGTGACGCGGGTTCCTGACACGACAGGAGTAAATTCGGAGGGCAGTTGCCGGGCGAGGCCGGTGTTCGTGGATTTGACAGTCTCACCGGCTCCCGTTATGTACGAATAAGGTTCGTCGTTGACAGTGGCAGTGATAGTCGTTCCCTCGTCGACTGGTGATGTCGTGATGATGGCGGCGGACAGCCACTGCGTATTGTTGATTTGAGAATGGACAGGGACGCCCGAGGCCACACTGGAAAGAGTGGAGTTGATAGACGTGGGCAATGAGAGGGAGTAGTTGAACTCGGACCCATCAGCCTTAGTGATGAAAAGTCGGGTGTCTCCCAAAAGGCTAGTTCTTGTGATTGCAGTGAAGGACGTCGGGATAGCAGCCTCGAGCAACTTGGCAATGCGACCTGCGGTTCGATCGTTCTCAGGTACGGTTACGGTGATTAATTCGTCAGGTTCTTGAAAAAGCCCATCTCCGTCGGCATCAAGTCGAAGAGTAACGGATGCGCCGGCGGAAGGGGTACCCTGGAATTGTAAGGATACCTGCTTCCATAAAATAGACTCGGCGCCGGACTGAGAAGGCGTTCCTGTAAACGTGTAAGCGTCTAGTGGTTGGTTATAAGAGAAACTAAAAGGTGTGGATCGGCTTATCGATAAGATATCGCCGGAAACGCCCTGAGTTAACACGTCCAGTGATTCCGACTGACGAGTTTCCCCAATGATTGCCACCTCGTATGGGTAGCTGTTCATACGGGGGTCGAATCCCGGGCGTTCTCCTGCCTGGGGATTAATATGGAGCGCGTAAGGGTCAACGATGAAGGCGTTACTATCTTCTGTCCCAAAGCTGTTATTTGTGGCTGGCCAGTTTAGACCGTATACCGTTTGGGCGATCGTTTGGTTGCTAGAGGCTCCATCGGGTATGGGGAAGTTAGTCTCATGCGGCAGATGAAAAGGTGAATTCAGATCCCTCGACTCACCGACTTTTTGGCCACCGTCAACCAAAACAGGGCCTCGTAATGCATTCACACGCCCTTCCATGGCTGGAAATACGAGGGCGTCACTTCCGTCTATGATGTCGTCGTTAGCTGCACGTACATGTACTGTCTGAGGAACGTCCCAATCACTGGTGTTGAAGCGCAGGACGGGAGTTACGTCAGCCGATGTGGTGGAGTTAGGTAAGATGCTGGCAGAAACAGACAACGGTGTACCCCGGTCATCGATAGTGACGATTCGGCCGGTGCGATAGACAGTAGCATTGGTATTCAGAGCGCTGGCAATTTCAGCGTGTAAAGATTTTGTGATCTCGACCAGGTCGTCGCCTCTGACAACTGAATGGCTATACGTCATTTCGTCGATAGTGACGGCCCAGACTTCGCCTTCACTGGGCGTGCCGCTAAGTTGAATCGTGTTGAGAGTAGCGTCCAAATTGAGGGGTGACAGTGTAGATGAGACATCAACCTGTCCAAGGGTACTTAAATTGGTTCTGAACGAAGTGAAAAATGGATCTGCCGCCACAAGCTTAATGGTATTGTCAACGATCGGTTGCTGAACGAACCGTGTATTTGTCGGGTCAATAGAAGCAGAGAATCCACTGATGGCGGACTCTAACGTGTCAGAAGGTAATACTTCATATTCATAGGTAAAGGAGTGGTAGGGGCTTGCGTCTTGCGGCACGGTATTCTTAAATTCGACGGTGATTGTCCAGATTTCACCTGGCGTAACTTCATTGTCACCGAGATGTAGATTGGTGACTGTCGTCGCGGTCTCCACCTGTTTGTCGAAGGCTTGCCCAAAACCGTTGTCGGCATCGAATGCCAGATCAGAATTGTAAGTCTTCGTAGCGATGGCCTTAGCTGAAAGCTCTATGGTTTCTCCATCGGCAGGCACCCTTGCCAGTGCCATGGTATATGTCTCTTCCAGCCCAAGATTCGTTTTGAAAGAGTTGGTATTGGTCGCGACGTCGTAGAATTCCAGGTAAGGATTAAAAGAAATATCGAAGCGATCGCCGGCTTGGGCATCAAGTGCTGAAAGTTGATGGGGTTCGATGATGTATCGCCCATCCTCAGAGTCATAGGCAATAATAGTACCGCCTTCAAAACGGGAAGTACCCGAAATAAACTCAAGGCTCTTTCCAAATAGGGCTATCGCATTGCTATTTGTCTCGTGTGTTGGGATGGACACGTTGAGATCATAATCTATGCCCTCAGATAATCCCCTCAAGCCATCTTCTAACCCGAATGGATTGTCGTCGTAGTTCACATAGGATCCGACACGAACAACGAATTCGCCAGCACTATCGAATACGAATTCAAGCATAGGATCGGAGCCGTGGTTACTACCGGCGTCCATCTCCCCTACCAGCGATGCGGATTCATTGTTAGTCCCGAGATTACTGATGTCGGAGGAATAGTAGTAAACCGTGGACAAAGCTGTTTCGGAGTCCAGAGAAAGTTGCCCATTTTCGACTTCGTTTGGATCGATTTTGAATAATTCGAGGGACGGAACCGACGTGAAACTGACCGGCAGATAGGTTTCCATGCCGTTCGTGACGCCAACGGACACTTGGGTTGTCCCTTGTTGGACGACCGTATTGTCAATATCTAATAGAGTTCGAGTGGTATGACCGCCGATTTGTAAATCAAAGCTGAATGGGTCGTTGGGGGCGAGCGGTTCGCTTCGATCCTGAAGTACCAATGTACCTGCGGCGGTAGTCGTTGCCGTAAGTGTCCTTTCAGGTAGTTGGTTGATAGCCTCGGCTAGTCCCTCGACGATCGTGACCGAATTTCTTTCGGCCCGCGGTCTTCCAGCGGGTGCTGTGAAGGAATAATCTAAGCCATCGAGTGAAAGGACGTACTGATCGCCGGCTCGATAGGGTTGCGTGAAACCTATTTGGGCCTGTAGATAGTGGTCTCCGTCATAGACAGTTTCTTCTCGTAAACTGTAAGGGTTTGCACGAAACTCTGTAAGGCCGCCCAAATCGACGGGATCTCCATTCTGTGTGTTGACGACAGTGATTTCCCTACCGGTGGAATCGGAAAAACGGTCGTCGGTTGCGTTAATGAGCGCGGCAAGGGTAGACGCAGTAAGGTTGAGGCCGTCCTCGGCAGCCGCACCTATTTCATCGGAGATGACTTCTCCATCAACGATGAGATTCCAAATATCACCGTCGCGAGACGCGGGATTGATTGAGTTAGACTGGAGCGCCAAAGTGGACGTCCAATTAATATCCGTATGACCTACCACTGAAGCGGTCGCCATCTGGGGATTACGTTGTATCTCTATGAGGGAGGCTGAGAATTCGGTATTGTCACGACGGACGATGACGACTTCGTCGCCATCCATGAAGGAGTCGAACCCAGTTTGACTATCGATGGTTGCATCGAGCGAGGAAGCCAACGCATTAATATCGGAACTAGTTATGGAAATAGCATCCATCGGGCTTGAATTTAGGCTATAGCGCCACGTGTCACCCGGATGGATCGGCCCCTCGATTGTTAGTCGCTCTGTGGAAGCCGGTGATTCGGAAGTCGTCCCATTGGGAATGATCGATGGAGTGAGAGCGGTCATCGATTTCCCACTGGTGTTGAGAATGACTACGCGATCTGGTCCCGAGGCAAAAGCAGTGAAATGGTCACTAGCGGCAATTTGGGCTACAAGTTCATCTCTTAAAACCGTAACTGAGGAGGAAGAAGTGGTACGGGCGACTGCCGCGACATCGTCTGAGGCTTCGAGTCCGAGTTTCCAAGTATCTCCCGCGTGGACGCTGCCTCCATTGATGGTAGCGATAGATACCGTCGTTGCATTCGATGTTTCGTTAGCCACGTCAATCAGCAACGAGGAGTTGAAGCCATCCGATGAATCGCGATAAAGCAAAAGCTTACTGTCGATTTGGGCCGCCTTGATTTCTGGGGCATTCGTGGTAATGTCGGCCGCGAAGCCTGAAGTGAGGGTGGACCAGTTAATGCCTGCTGGCTGTATTGGCAGCGTGGAAGTGTAGTCTCCGGTACTCTCGAACAGGTCAATAGACAATTTCCATGCGTCTCCGACCGCGAGTGGATTGGAAGGGGCGCTTACCGTCCTGGCAGTAAGAGTTGGCGTATTGTCTACAAATGAATTGGCAGCATTTGAGCTAACAAGATTGTCTAACACAAGGAGGGGAGAACCGTTCGAGGAACTCGATACTAGAATATAGTTGCCCGCGTTAAGGGCGATGTGACTTGGGCTGGACTGAAAGGACGCTGTCAGTAATGCGCGATCATCCTCAGTAGTCCCGGAACCGTTGACCGTAGTTTGTTCGCCATTGTCTAGTGCATAGCGATATTCCCCAGGTAGGGCGGCACCTAAAAGGATGCGGGTAAGTTCAGTCTTAACGTGAGTTCCGGTAAGATTTATGTCCGTCTCACCCTCGGAATCTGTTACGGTCGAGTAAAACGTTAGGTTGTATGGCTGATCGGACAGATGTCGAATCAGTAATAAATTGTCTGACAATTCAGCGGAAAGGTTGTGGATCCCTGTGTTTTCGTTGATCTGATCACGAAGTAAAAGCTGGATATCCTCAACGGAATTGGACGTTGTTTTGGTTGCGGTGGCAGCGACATTGCTGGCTCCGCTGGTGAGATTGATAGTGTATTTGGTTCCGTCGGTGAATGATCCTAAATTCACACTTGATACATCTCGAACGATTGAGGAAGCGAGGCTCGTCACGGCTTTGGAGGTGGCGTTTAAAGTGAAGGAGTCTCCATCGGTATTAATAGCACGGTGTACATTTCCCAAAGAATCAATAAAGGTGTGAGGCAATGAGTCTAAAAATTCAACGACTGACGTTCTGAGGGCCTCGTCGGTAATGTGATCGAACGAGATGGCGTTAATCGTTGTAGAATCCGCAGCTTCCGCCGTGAAGGTGTATTCC
>Ga0315315_10002391_pt1 | contig 17152 bp, 22 predicted proteins | sample M140m3416metaG_FD_203699 | JGI IMG/M metagenome (GOLD analysis project Ga0315315, IMG submission 203699) | Ammonia-oxidizing marine archaeal communities from Monterey Bay, California, United States - M1 40m 3416 | ecosystem: Environmental > Aquatic > Marine > Intertidal zone | place: USA... | reverse complement strand
TTTTCTTCATACTTTTTAAAAAAAAGTTCAACTAAACTATTTATTTCTTTTAATTCCATAATTTGGTGGGCGAAGAGAGAATCGAACTCTCACTTCTTGCGAAACACGATTTTGAGTCGTGCGCGTCTACCAGTTCCGCCATTCGCCCTTAATCCTTTAATAATTTATTAAATAGTATAAGAACTAAAATTATATTAAAACCAAAAAATGTTTAATACTCTTTATAAAAAGTGTTTAAATTTGGCAGCACATAAAAGTTCTAAGTTTTACTTAGCTTTAGTTTCTTTTGCTGAAAGTTCTTTTTTTCCAATACCACCAGATGTGATGGTGATACCAATGGTTATTTCAAAAAAAAATGATTTCGTTAAAATTTTTCTCATAGCTACAATATTTTCTGTAATTGGTGGAATATTAGGTTACTTTATCGGAGCATTCTTTTTTGATGTAGGGATGCAAATAATGAGTTTTTATGGCTATGAAAATAAGTTAACTGACCTAAAAAATGATTTAATCAAAAGTGAAGGTTTCTATGCTTGGCTTGGAATTCTTTTTTTAGCTGGTTTTACTCCTTTGCCTTATAAAGTTTTTACAATCGCTAGTGGTTTAATTGGATTCAATATTATAATTTTTATTTTTATTAGTATGATTTCCAGAGGATTAAGATTTTTTATAGTGTCTTATCTTTCCTATAAATTTGGAGATATCTTCAATAAATATATGGATAAACATGGGTCTAAATGGTTTACAATCATTGGAGTATTGATTCTTATATTTGGAATTATAATTTACTTGATGTTTAAATCTCATGCATAAGCTTAAAATAGAATTATATTTAAAATTAATTTTTCTAGTTTGCCTGATTGCAATAAGTTCTGCATATTTCATAGAATATATCCTTGGACATCAGCCTTGTAATCTATGTTTGATAGAGAGAATTCCGTATGGTCTAGGGTTAATTTTATTAATTTTAAATTTTATTCAGAGAAGAAATCAGAAATTTATAATTATATTATTAACTTTGGTATTTGTTTTTTCTCTCATAATTTCAATTTACCATTTTGGAATAGAGCAGGCTTTTTTTGAGGAGTCAGCGGTTTGTGGATTAAAAGATACGTCAATTCTTATTTCCAAAGAGGAAATATTAAAACAATTACAGGAAAAAACTACAAACTGTAAGGATGTGACATTTAAAATTTTTGGATTTTCGTTAACAACCCTTAATATAATTATTAGTTTAATTTTAATTATTTTATTAGCTAAAATCTTAATGAATTATGAAAAAACAAGATAATAAAATTGAAGAATTTATCAGAGTAGATCATGCAGGTGAGCGGGGAGCAGTTAAAATCTATGAAGGTCAATTATTAGCTCTTAATACAATAGTTAAAGATGAAAATTTAAAAAAAAAAATAGAGGAAATGAAAATTCATGAAAAAGAACACTGTGAATTTTTTGAAACAGAAATCAAAAAAAGGAAAATTAAACCAACAAAACTTCTACCTTTGTGGGATCTGTTAGGTATAAGTCTGGGTTTTAGTTCAACGCTGCTAGGAAGAAAAGCAGCGATGCTATGCACTGCTTCGGTCGAGGAAGTAATTGATAAACATTATTTAGATCAAATTAATCAACTAGGTCCTAAAGAAAAAACATTAAAAAAAAAAATCATAAAATTTAGAGAGGATGAGTTACATCATAAAGATATTGCTTATAAAGAAGGAGCAACAAAAAAAGGTCTTTATTCCATAATGGATAAGATTATTAAGACCGGCTCTAAAATAGCTATTAATATATCTGAAAAAATTTAAGTATTAGGCTTCTAATTCTACATCCCAATATAAATAGTCCATCCAACTCTTATGTAAGAAATTTGGAGGAAAAATCTTACCATTACGATGTAAATCTTCTGTAGAAGGTTGATAAGGAAATTGATTAAGTTTCATTCCAGATAATTTTAGTAATTTTCCACCTTTTTTAACGTTACATGTTGAACATGCTGTTACTACGTTATCCCAGTTAGTCTCACCCCCTTTAGACCTCGGTAATAAGTGATCAAATGTGAGCTCATCACCACTACCACAATACTGGCATGAAAATTTATCTCTGAGAAAAACATTAAATCTTGTAAAACTTGGTTTAGATTGTGGGACAATATAATCTTTTAAAGCAATAACACTTGGCAATTGCATATTAAAAGATGGACTTCTTACAATTCTGTCATAATTACTAACAATTGTAACTCTTTCTAAGAATACAGACTTAACTGTATCCTGCCACGACCACAAAGACAAAGGATAGTAACTCAAGGGTCTATAGTCAGCATTTAAAACTAATGCTGGACACTTTTCTAGTGAAACATCTTGTTCAAGAAAATTATTCATTAATTAACTTTAGCTTAAATAAAAAATTTATTCAATAATAAGCAATAATTAAAATTTTTTTAAAATATAATTTAATGCTATACTTGAAGCCTCTATAGGAATATTATGGTCGCAGTTTTTAATTAAATGAGTTTCGATTTCTATATTATTTCTAATAAAAAAATCTTTGGCTTCTAACATAAAACTTGGTTGCACTACTTGATCAAGTTCACCATGGATCAACAAAGTTTTGGTAGAAATTTTTTTTCTTAATTTTAAATCTTTTTGATCGATAATTTTACCTGAAAAACCTACAACACAATTATATTCATATTCTGAAGTTAAACCTAAATTTAAAGACATCATACATCCCTGACTAAATCCTGAAAGACAAATTTTATCATTTTTTAAATTAAATTCATCTTTTACTTCTTTAATAAATTTTTTTAACTTTTTTTCAGCTTTAAAAGATTGTTCTAAAATATAATCTGGATCATCTTTAGTTAAATCAAACCATTGAAAACCAGTGGGATTTATTTCGCATGGTTCATGTCCATTTGGACAAATAAAAACTGTATTTGGCAAATATCTCTTCCAATTATAAGTTAACATGCTTATGTCTTTTCCATCTCCTCCATAACCATGAAGTAAAATAATTGCATTTTTAATTTCTTCCCTACTCTCAGGTTTTAAAATGATTGTGTCTAGACAAAATGTCATACTGTATGATTTATGTTTTTTTATTTTTAAAACACCCTACAATACAAATATGATTTCTGGAATATTAGTAAAAATAATATCTATAACTTTATTACTTGCTGTTGGTTTAGTGCTAATACTTGGAATTGGGACATTATTTAAAGGTGGAGAAACAAGTAAAAAATATTCTAATAAATTGATGCAATTAAGAGTTTTATTACAATTTATAGCGATAATTGCTTTGATATGCTTTGCTTATTTTTTTAAAGATTAATTATAACTGCGTAGCCATTCTATAAATTTTTTATCATTAAAATTAATAGATCCAACAATTCTTGCGAATTCCTCCCCCTTTTTATTAAATAATATTGAAGTCGGAATACCTCTCAGCCTAAATGTTTTAGCTAATGTCACTGGCATATCATAATATGTTTTGAGATTTTTAATTTCTAAATCCTTAAAGAACTCCAAAGCCTTTTCTCTTTTATCTTGACCTACATTTATTGGAAATATTTTTAAATTCTCTAAATCTTTATTTTCTACTAATGCATCTAAAGAAGGCATTTCTTCTTTGCAAGGTAAACACCAAGTTGCCCAAAAATTCAATAAAATCAAATTTCCTCGATATTCCTTTAAATTAATCTTGTTATTTTTATCGTCTAAAAACGTTAAACTATCGTATTTTTTTATATTCTTGTTGATAATAATATTGTCTATAACTGAATTTTCACCAGCATATAGATTGGACATTAAAAAAATAAATATTATTAAAAATCTCATGTTAAATAGGTATAATTAATTACCATGTCAAAAAATAAAAACAACCAAGCAATATGGAGCACTAGAATTAAAAAGAACACTTCAGCTCTTTTTCAAAGGATTGGAAATTCTATTGAAATTGATAAAAGACTTTATAAAGAGGATATTGCTGGATCTATTGCTCATGTAGAAATGCTATTTAAGCAAAAAATAATTTCATTCAAAGTTAAAAATAAAATAATTTATGGCCTTAATAAAATAGAAAAAGAAATATTTAATAAAAAATTTGAGTTCAATAATAAATATGAGGATATTCATATGAATATCGAAAAAAGACTTTTTCAAATAATTGGGGAAGAAGCAGGATATATTCATACAGCTAGATCTAGAAATGACCAAGTGGTTACCGACTTTAAAATTTGGATTAAATCTTCAACTCATGAAATAAATTTTACTTTAGATAAAATAATTAAAAATTGCTTAAAATTAGCTAGCAAAAATATATACACTATAATGCCGGGTTTTACCCACCTTAAAAATGCACAAGCCATTTCTTTTGCTCATTACATAATGGCTTATGTTGAAATGTTTAATCGTGATAAAAAAAGATTTCGCAATAATTTAGATAATCTCTATGAAAATCCTCTCGGTGTTGCTGCATTAACTGGTACATCTTTTAATATTGATAGAAATTTTACAACAAAAAAGCTTGGTTTCAAAAAACCAACAAATAATTCGGTTGATACAGTTTCTGATAGAGATTTTGTTTTAGATTTTTTATATAGTATATCAGTATGCTCAATGCATATCTCTCGAATTGCTGAAGAACTTATAATTTGGAATTCAGATAGTTTTAAACTAATAAATCTTTCAGATAAAATAGTAACTGGTTCTTCAATAATGCCACAAAAAAAAAATCCTGATCTACTAGAATATTTAAGAGGAAAATCTGGTAAAACCTTCGGAAATTTGTTTTCTATGCTTACAATCTTAAAAGGGCTACCTTTATCATATTTCAAAGACCTACAGGATGATAAAGAAATTGTTTTTAATTCAAGTGATATACTTCTTGATTGTCTTAAGATATTCGACGAAATTCTAAAAAATATTAGTCCAAATAAAAAAAAAATGTTTGAGTTAGCAAATTCTGGCTACATTACAGCAACAGATTTAGCAGATTATCTTGTCAAAAATCACTCGATGTCATTTCGAAAAGCCTATCAAAAAACAGCTGCGATAGTAAATTTTGCTGAAAAAAAAAGAAAAAAATTTAGCGAAATAACTTTAGAGGAACTTCAGAAAATTGAACCAAACCTAACAAAAGATGTTTTAAAAGTGTTTGATTTGAATAATTCTGTTAATTCTAAAAAATCATATGGCGGAACATCTTTTGATAATATTAAAAAAATGATAATGAAATATAAAAAATAAAATGATTAAAAAAATCATCTTAACCTTGGTATTGTGTTGTATTGTTATTTCTTGTGGAAAAAAAGGTGACCCTGAATACAAAGATCCAAAGAAAAAAGTAAAGATACAAAGAGTTTATATAAATAAAGTATAATGAAATATATTAACAATAAACTTAAAATTGAAAAAGTCAGCGTACAAAATATTTCTAAGAAATATGGTACACCAACTTATTGTTATTCACTAAAAAAATTAAAAGATAATATAAATAATTTTAAAAAAAGTTTTAAATCATTTTCTCCATTAATATGTTTTGCTGTTAAATCTAATACTAACTTAAATCTGATCAAAGAAATTAAAAAATTTGGATTAGGAGCTGATGTGGTATCAAAAGGTGAATTAATGTTGGCTATAAAAGCTGGGATTAATCCCAAAAAAATTGTTTTTTCAGGTGTTGGAAAAACTTCAAATGAAATTAATTATGCTATTGAAAAAAAAATTTTACTTATAAACGCTGAGTCCAAAAGTGAAATTCAAGAAATCAGTAGAATTGCAAAATTAAAAAAAAAAATAGTCAATATTGGTATTAGATTAAATCCAAATACTGATGCAAAAACTTTAAATCAAATTTCAACTGGAAAGAAAGAAAATAAATTTGGTGTTAATGAAAAAACATTTATTGAGCTTGTAAACTATTGCAAAGAATCCAAAAATATTGATTTAAAATGTCTTAGTGTACATATTGGTAGCCAAATTTTAGATTATAAACCTTATGAGAAAATGTTGAAAGTGGTAACTAAAATTATAAAAAAAACTAATTATAATTTTGAATTCGTTGATCTAGGTGGTGGTATGGGTATATCTTATGATAATCAAGGCAAAAAGCTTAACTATAAAAAATATAACTCCTCAATTCAGAAATTTTTAAAAAATAAATATACAAAAATAATTTTTGAACCTGGCAGATCTATAATAGGAAATACAGCAGTTTTAATTTCTAAAGTAACTTATATTAAGAAAAGTGGAAAAAAGAATTTTGTTATTCTCGATACTGCAATGAATGATTTGATGAGGCCAGCTTTATATGGAGCTGTTCATAGAATATTACCAGCAGTTAAATTTAAAAAATATTTAAAAAAAACTTTTGAGTTTGTGGGTCCAATTTGTGAAAGCACAGATAAATTTGTAACTTTAAGTAAATTTCAAAAATTAAAAGAAAAAGATAATGTAGTTATTTGTGATGTCGGAGCATATGGAATGTCTTTAAGTTCAAATTATAATCTGAGGCCTAAACCTTTAGAAATATTAATCAATAATACAAAAATTAAAGTTATTAGAAGAAGACAAAAACTTAAAGACTTAATATAGTTTTTAATAAAATGATAAGAAATTTTCTATTTTCAATTTTTTTTTTCACTGGAATAATATTTATCTCAATAATTTTTTTACCTTCATTTTTTTTACCACAAAAAACAGTTTTGTTTGGAGGTAAATTAATGGGTTACTGGACTGGTTTTTGTCTAAAATTATTTTTATCTACAAAAATAATAGTTAAAGGGAAGGAAAATATTATAGATAATGAAAAATTTTTTATAGCAGCATCTCATCAATCGATGTTTGAAACATTTTACCTTCAAACTATATTTAATAGTCCAATATTCATTTTAAAAAAAGAACTACTATTAATACCTATTTTTGGTTGGTACTTGAAAAAAATTGGTTCTATCTCAATTAAAAGAGATAAAGTGACAAAAGATAATTTGGGATTTTTTGATGAGGTTTCAAGAAAAATTACTAAATCAGACCGCCCTTTAATAATTTTTCCCCAAGGAACAAGAGTTTTACCAAATGATAGACCACCATTTAAAAAAGGTGCAGCAAGAATTTATGAAAAATTAAGAATTAGTTGTCAACCAATCGCTATTAATTCTGGTTTTGTTTGGCCAAAAAAAGGTAAAAAACAAAATAGTAGAACTATAACCATTTCAATTTTAAAACCAATAATATCTGGACTTGTTAAAGAAGAATTTATTAAAATTTTAGAAAATAATATTTATTCAGAACTAAATAAATTAGATTAGCCTTTCATTGGCATGACGACAAAAATACTATCAAAATCACCAGGATCTTTAATTAAAGCAGGAGAACCAGTATCATTAAAAAATATTTCTATTTTTTCACCAACAATTTGAGAAGCCACATCAATTAAGTATCTCGAATTAAAACTTATCTCTAAATCATGATCAAACTTTACAGCTAAAGTCTCTTTACCATCTCCACTATTTGTATTATTCACAGATAGATCCAAGGTGTCTTTAGTTAAATGAAATTTAACACCATCTTTTTTATCAAGAGAAACAGATGCAACCCTATCTACTGAGTCTAAAAATAATTTTAAATCAATTTCTAATTTTTTTTGATTATTTTTTGGTATTACCTGAATATAATTAGGGAATTTACCATCAATTAATTTTGAAATTAAAATACTATTATTCAATTCAAATTTGATTTTAGATTTAACGTTTGAAATCTTTACATCACCGTCATAATTATCTAGCAAAGAGCATAATTGAAAAATAGTTTTTTTTGGCAATATAATAGGTTCAAAATCTAATTTTTCGTCCAATCTTATTTTTGATATTGACATTCTATGACTATCTGTAGCAACTGCTGTTAAATAATTTTTATCTTCAACCTCATTTTGATGAATGTATATTCCACTTAAATAATGTCTTGTCTCATCATTTGAAATAGAAAATTTACATTTATTAAGAAGTTTTAATAGCTGTTTTGATTTAATTGAGAATTCATTCTGATTAAAATTTTCTTCTGTAAGGGGAAATTCTGATGGACTAAGGCAATTTAAGTTAAATATAGATTTTTCTGATTCTAAATGAAGTTTATTTGTATCATTTAAAGTTAAATTTATTTTTTTTCCTGAGGATAATTTTCTAACAATATCGTATATAGTTGAAGATACGGTTGTTGTTTTTCCTTCCTCTAAAATTTCTATATTTTTAACTTCATGAATGAAAATTAAATCTAAGTCTGTTGCTGTAATAGTTAACTTGGAGTTATGTGCGTCTAATAATATATTTGAGAGGATAGGAAGTGTACTTCTTTTCTCAATTACACCTTGACAATAATTTAATGCTTGTTGAAGATCTTGTTGATTTACGTTAAATTTCATTTTCTTTATTATTGTACAATATCTGATTTTTTAACTTATTAATATTATCAATCATTTGAGGATCTTTCTCTTTTAATTTTTCGATAGTTTTCACAGAATGAATTATTGTTGTATGATCTCTATTAGAAAATTCACGACCAATCTCTGGTAATGATTTAGAAGTTAAAATTTTAGTTAAATATATTGCTGTTTGTCTCGGTCGAACTAAGTACCTTGATCTTCTTGAAGATAACATTTCATTTTTACTGATTTTAAAAAATTTACAAACAAGGGTCTGTATTAGATCAATTGTTACTTTGTTTTCAGTAAGATTTAACAAATCTTTCAGAATCACCTTGGTTTCAGCTAAATTCGGAATTTTGTTATAAATCCTTGAGAAAGATATAGTTCTGTTTATTGCACCAACTAATTCTCTAACACTTGCTGTTATTTCATTGCTAATAAAATCTTGTATTTCTTTGGAAATTTTTACTTGATCTGGGTATAAATTATTCAATTCCTCAATTTTTCTTTCAACTATTTTTTTTCTAAGCTCGAAATCAGGTTTTTGAATATCAACAACTAAACCACCTGAAAATCTAGATTTAATTCTTTCTTGTATTCTAGATAATTTATTTGGGGCCCTATCTGCAGAAACAATAATTTGTGAACCTTTATCAAGTAAAGCATTAAATGTATGAAAAAATTCTTCCTGCATTGCTTCTTTGCCATTCATGAATTGAATGTCATCTATAAGTAAAATATCTGTATTTCTAAAATATTCTTTAAATTTAACCATATCATTTGCTTTAATTGATTTAACAAATTGATACATGAAGCGTTCCGCGGAAATAAACATGACTTTATTATTTTTTTTTAATTCTAAGCCAATAGAATTTAGAAGATGTGTTTTTCCCATTCCAACTCCTCCATAGATATAAAGGGGATTATAATGAGAAATATTTTCTGAAACTTTTAGAGAAGCCTCATAAGCTAGTTTATTGCTTATTCCAGTTATAAAATTTTCAAATCTTTTATTTGGATCTATACGGTTATACTGAAGATAGGAATCTTTTATAAATGAAATATTTTCTTCAGCTTCTAATAAATTTGAATTTTCATTTGTCTGATTTTTTTCTAAATTTTTTTCAATAATCTTAAATTCAATTCTAATAATATCTTTATTATGGTTTTTTATAGTTTGTAAAATTTGATCTAAATACCTTGATGTTATCCAATCACGAATAAATCTTGTTGGAACTGATAATAATATATAATTGTTAAACTCTTCAACAAAATCAATTTTTTTAAGCCAACTATCATAAATATCATTCCCAAGTTTATTCTTCATTTCAGATTGAATTAAGCTCCAGTCTAAGCTAACAGACTTTAAATTTTTTTTTATATAAGAATTATTCATATAAGTTGGGGAAGCTTCAGTTAGAACCATAATCAAATTATTGCAACAATAAACTTGGGATAATTAAAAAAAAATAAAATCTATGATTGAGTTTTTTTTTTGTTTTTAAAAATTTTTCTTTGACAAAATTTTTTTTTGTGTACTTAAAAAATAAAAAAACTAAATCTAAATATTGTTAGCTTCGTTTCTATCAACAATACATAGCGTGTATGCTTTCAGTTGAATCAACTATAAGTATAAAAACTAGATTGAAGCTATTTTTTTTGTAATTCTTGAAACGTTTCTTGAGGCGTTCTGTTTCTTAATAATCCCTGTTTTTGCAATTTTCATCAACTCTGAATTTAGTTTGGGTAAGAATTTTAAAGCTTCAGATTTTTTTTTATCATTAATAAAAAGGTTCATTTTCTTAAGAGCATTTTTATATCTACTTTTTCTGGCTTTATTTACAGCTGTTTGTTTTGAAATTCTTCTTATTCTCTTGATTGCAGATTTAGTATTCGCCATATGCGCAGGGGTATAACTTGAGAATTTATGTTGGTCAATCAAATAATTGACTATTTTTGACAAGTATTACAAAAAAAAGTGGATCTATTAGAAATCATTTTTTTTTTTATAATGCCTTTACACTTGTATCTTTTACAATTTAAACCCTCTCTTTGATAAACTCTAAATTCTTTTTGAAAACCACCTTCTGCTCCTGAAATATTTCGAAAATCTCTTATGCTAGAACCACCCTTATTAATTGCGTTTAAAAGCACTTTTCTTGAAATATTTACAATTTTTTTACAATCATTTTTTTTCAAAAATTTAGCTTTTTTAGTTGGGTTAATTTCACTCATAAACAAAATTTCACTTGCATAAATATTTCCAATTCCAGAAACAAAATGTTGATCTAGTAAAAAGTTTTTAATATTTTTTTCTTTATCTTTAAAAATGAAATAGATGTATTTTTCATTAAACCCAGAATTAAATGGTTCAGGTCCCAGATGTTGAAATCTTTTTTTCAAAAGATTCTTATTTTTAATTATTTGAAAAAAACCAAACCTCCTAGGATCATTATAAACAATTTTTAATTTATCAAAAATTATCTCAACATGATTATGTTTTTTTGGTAATCTAGAATAACCATAAAAACTAGTATTAGTGATATTTTTTTTTTTACTTTTTTGATTAATCAAATGTAATGTCCCTGACATCCCAAGATGCAATAAACAATAACTATTATTAGATAAACACAAAATTAGATATTTGGAAAATCTTTCAATTTTGATGATTTTTACATTTTTAAAAGAATCTATAAAGTTTGAAGGAATCTTAAACCTTAAATTTCTGTTTCTTACTATTACTTTTTTAACCTTTTTTTGTTTTATTTTTTTATCTAAAGATTGTCTTACTATTTCTACTTCTGGTAATTCTGGCATTTAATACTATATTCAATATATAATTTATTTTATGCAACAATATCTACAAAATAAAAAAGGACTAGTGCAAAATGTCTTTGATCAAGTTTATGATCGATATGACTTAATGAATGACTTTATGTCACTAGGTGTCCATCGATTATGGAAAAAAAATTTGTTAAACATGATGAATCCACATAAAAATCATAAATTGATTGATGTGGCTTGTGGCACAGGTGATATAGCTAATCTTTATTTAAAACATGTAGATAAAAACTCACATATCACGTGTATTGATCCTAATAAGGGAATGATAAAAAAAGGTAAAGAAAAGTTAAATAAATTTGAAAATATAAATTGGATCGTTTCGCCTGCAGAAAAAATACCTTTAAATGAAAATTTATTTGATTTTTATACAATTAGTTTTGGTTTAAGAAATACCAAAAATTTAGATAAAGTCATGTCTGAGGCCTATCGAGTATTAAAACCAGGTGGTCGTTATTTTTGTCTAGAATTCTCAAAAATTCAAAACCAAAGTCTAGATGTTATCTACAAAAATTATTCAAAACTTATACCTTTAATAGGTAAGTTTATTGTTGGAGATAAAAAACCTTACGAATATCTCGTTGAAAGCATTAAAAACTTTATTAATCAAGATGAATTAATTGATTTGATGGAAAGAAATGGTTTTAAGAAATGTAAATATAGAAATTTATCAGGTGGAATTGTTTCTATTCATAGTGGATGGAAGATTTAATGTTAAAAAAAATAATTATCTTGTTTAAACTAGGAAGAAAAGTTGCAAAATCAGATATACTTAGTATTAGCTCAAAATTTCAGGAACCACCTTTTGCTGTAAAAATCTTATTCAAAATTTTATCATTTTCTTTTTCTCCTAAAGAAGAAATGGATTTAAATAAAGATGAAGGAGAAAGATTGTCTAGTTCATTAGAGTCTATGGGAACCACTTTTATCAAGTTAGGTCAGTTCTTAGCCACAAGACCAGATATTATTGGTGAAGAACTTTCAAAAAAACTTGAAAATCTTCAAGATAAACTACCACCATTTTCATTGATTCAAACAAAAGAAATTATTAAAAATGATTTAGGTAATGATACTTATGATTCTATAATTAATTTAAGTGAACCAATCGCAGCAGCCTCTATTGCTCAGGTGCATAAAGCTCAAATCAATGACAGTGGAACAATAAAAGATGTAGCAATTAAAATTTTAAGACCAGATATAAAAAAAATATTCAATGAAGAAATAGATGCTATTATGCTTTTTGCTTTTTTGGTTGAATCTTTTATTAAAAAAACAAAAAGATTAAAATTAGTTGAAGTAGTTTTTTTGCTAAAAGAAATTACAAATCTTGAAATGGACCTCAGATTTGAAGCTGCTGCTGCAAACGAGTATGCAGAAAATACAAAAAATGATGTTGGATTTAGAGTTCCTCAAATATACTGGAACTTTACAAGTGAGAATGTAATGACACTTGATTGGGTGGATGGTATCTCTATTAGAGAAACTGAAGAACTTAAAAAAAGAAATCTAAATACAGAAAAAATCGCCGAAAATATTATTCAAAATTTTTTAAGACATGCGGTAAGAGATGGTTTTTTTCATGCAGACATGCATCAAGGAAACATATTTATAGATAACAATGGTCATATAGTGCCAATTGATTTTGGAATAATGGGCAGACTAGATAAGATGAGTAAACGATTTTTAGCTGAGATATTATTTGGATTTATTCAAAGAGATTATCGAAAAGTTGCAGAAGTTCACTTGATTGCAGGCTTAGTCCCAAAAGGAGTTCCCATTGACGACTTAGCTCAGGCATTAAGATCAATAGGGGAACCAATTTTTGGACAAGCTGTAAAAGATATTTCTGGTGGAAAATTATTAAAACAGTTATTTGATGTGACAGAAAAATTTAATATGCAAACACAGCCTCAGCTCCTTATGTTACAAAAAACTATGGTAGTTGTTGAGGGTGTTGCACGTAAACTGAATCCTAACACAAATATTTGGACAACTTCAAAACCTGTTCTTGAGAACTGGCTTAAAGAAACAAAAGACCCTATGAAAACTATTAATGAAACAATTCAAAATACATCCGAAGTTATTAAAAGATTGCCTGAATTTCCTGAAATTATGGACAAAGCTAATCAAGCTCTCACTTATTTAGCTAGTGGACAAATTCCACAAAACTCAAATTCCTACACTGCTTTAAATACTAAAAAAACTGAGATGACTGCTTTTAGAAATCAATCTATTATTGGTTTATTAGTGCTTGTAATTTTTGGTCTATTAGTATTTTAATTCAGCCGATGAGTAATTTATCTAATAAAAAAATCTTATTTATAATTTCTGGTGGAATTTCTGCGTATAAAAGTCTTGAAACAATTAGATTATTTAAAAAAAATAATTTTGAAATAAAAACAATTTTAACCAAAAATGCCAAAGAGTTTGTAACCCCTTTGTCTGTCTCTTCTCTTTCTCGAGGCAAAGTTTATGATGATTTATTTAACGTAGAAAATGAGTCAGAGATGGATCATATTGCTTTATCTAGATGGGCTGATGTAATTATAGTTGCACCAGCGACAGCAAATACAATTTCTAAACTAAGTAAGGGATCTTCTGAAGATTTAGCCTCAACAGTGATGCTTGCCTCAAATAAGCAAATTTTTTTAGTTCCCGCAATGAATGTAAGAATGTGGGAACATCAATCAACTAAGGATAATTTAAAATTATTAAAAAACTACGGATATAAACTTATCGGTCCTCAAATTGGAGATATGGCATGTGGTGAATTTGGTGAAGGAAAAATGTCAGAGCCTTCTGAAATTTTTAGTGAAATAAACATTTTTTTATCTGACCAATCAAAACATAAAAAAATTAAAGTTTTAGTAACTGCAGGTCCTACCAATGAATATATTGATCCAGTGAGATTTATCACCAACAAATCAAGTGGTAAACAAGGTTATGAAATAGCAAAATCTTTGTTTAAAAGAGGTTTTGATACAACTTTAATATCTGGTCCTACTAATCTAAAAATTGATGAAAATATAAAACTAATTAATGTTGAGACTGCTGAAGAAATGTTTAGGGCTACGCAAAATAATTTGCCAACTGACATAGCTATTTTTTCAGCTGCTGTAGCTGATTTTAAGGTTGAAAAAAAAAGTAAAAATAAAATAAAAAAACATGAGAATTTAAACATCAATTTAGAAAAAAATATCGATATACTAAATTATGTTTCTAACCATAATTCTATGAGACCAAAATTAGTTATTGGTTTTGCAGCAGAAACTGACAATTTAGAACAAAATGCACTTTCAAAATTAACTAATAAAAATTGTGATTGGATTATAGCCAATGATGTTTCAAAAAAAAATAGTGGCTTTAATTCTGATTATAATGAAATTACTATTCATTACAAAAATTTTAAAAATAAAAGAGAAAAGCTTCCTTTTAAAAAAAAGTCTCAAATATCAGAGGAAATTGTTGATAGAATAGTTGCTCATCTTAATTAATGGTCAAAGTACTTCTAAAAAAACTAGATCCATCAGTTAAATTACCTGAATATAAAACTGAGGGAGCTTCTGGTATGGATCTTATAGCTTTCATAAATGAGCCTATTACAATAAAATCAAGAGCATCTTCTTTGGTTCCTACTGGATTATCTGTTGCTTTTTCAAAAGATTATGAAATTCAGATTAGACCTAGATCAGGCTTAGCTGCAAAAAAAAATATAAGTGTTTTAAATACACCTGGTACAGTTGATAGTGACTATAGGGGTGAAATTAAAGTAATAATATATAATCATGGGATTAATGACTTTGTTATTAAAAACGGAGATAGAATAGCACAAATGATATTAACTCCTGTTATTAAAATTGAATTTGAAGAAACGCTTGATTTACCAGATACAGTTAGAGGTACAGGTGGTTTTGGCTCAACAGGTAAATGAAATCTAAGTTAGATAAAAATCAAATAGAAAGATTTTCAAGGCAAATAATTTTAAAAAATATAGGTGCCATAGGTCAAAAAAAAATTTTCCAATCAAAAGTTTTAATCATTGGTGTGGGAGGATTAGGGTGCTCCGTTGCGGAATTTTTAACACGTGCAGGAATTGGATCTCTTGGAATAGTTGACTCTGATGACGTAGAACTATCAAATATACATCGACAAAGTCTTTATGATATTGGAGATTTAAAAAAACCCAAAGTTGAAGCCGCGTTAAAAAAATTAAATAAAATAAACCATAATACTAAAGTTATTTGTCATAAAATTAGATTAAATAAAAATAATTTTGCTAAAATTATTAATAATTATGATTATATAGTTGATGGATCCGATAATTTTGAAACAAAATTTTTGATTAATGATTTTTGTGTTAAGTCAAAAAAAATTTTAATATCAGGAGCTATTAGTAAATTTGATGGTCATGTTTTTACATTTAATTTTACAAATAAAAAAAATCCGTGTTTAAGATGTTTTTTTCAGGAAAAATCTATATCAGACGATATATTAAATTGTGAATTTGAGGGTATATTGGGCACAGTTTCAGGTATTATTGGTACTATTCAGGCAAACGAAGTTTTGAAACAAATATTAAATATAGGAAAAAACTTGAATGGTTTTATTTTAATTTTAGATTTGTTAAATTTAAGTTTTAGAAAAGTAAAGTTAAATAAACTGAAAAACTGCTTGTGCAAATAAATAAAAAACAAATTATAATAATCTTATTTATTATACTTTTTAACTCAACATTAAATGCAGAAGAAATTTTTTTATCTCTAAAAAAAGATAAAGTAAATGTGAGATATGGGCCAAGTTTTGACACACCTGTAAAATATATCTACAAAAAGATTAACTTACCAATTAAGCAAATCGATAAAAAAGAAAATTGGCGAAGAATTATAGATTTAAAAAATAATAGTGGGTGGATACATAGTTCTCAGTTAAAATCTTCAAATTCAATAATTACACTTGAAAATACAACTTTGTTTAACAAATCAACAAATTTTTCAAAACCTTTAGCAAAAATTAATAAAGGAAGACTTTTGGTTATTCTAAAATGTGAAGATAATTGGTGTAAAATAAAATCTGGTGCATTTAAAGGGTGGGTTAAGATTGATAAAATTTGGGGTACTATTAACTAAAATCTGCTGACAAAGATTTTATGTTAAGCTCACTTAGTTTAGTCGTATGAGAATATTGATCATGGTTAATTCCAAGTTCAATTTGTGACAAGTTCGATTTAAATTTATTAATTTGAATATCATTAAATTTAAAATGTATAAATTGAACTGACGAAGCTTTACCTTCCGATGAAGTTCTATCAACATCTTTTTCTGGAATTGCTTTAATTACTTCTCCGTCAATTTTCATAAAAACTTTTTCTTCAATACCTCCTACTTTACTTAAGAAAGCTGCCCTAGATACTGGGTTGTCTATTTCAAACATTAAAGTAGCTATAAGTTCTTTACCGTTTGGAATTAATGGATTATATGCGATAAGTTCATCTTTCAATTGTTCTTCTCCACCTTTTTCTATGTAAAGCATCTCCTGAACCTGAGATAACATTGTTTCAAAACTTTCAAAATAAAAAGTTGCATAGGGGCCTAAAGAAACTCTTCTATTTTTTTTAAATTCAACAATGTTTTTCCTCAACTCTTTTCTTTGTTTAACATAAATATCCAATGGCATGATATCATTTTTTTGAATTTCTCTTTTCTCTCTAGGCATAATTACAATCTATAACTTTTTGCAATTAATTCGATGGGATGTACTGCCTCATCATTCGAAATATTCGTATCAACCTCTAACTGTTTTAAATGTTTGCCAGCTAATGGACAATCTGAAGCCATATACTTATTATTTTTATTCTTTATTTGCCTAGCAGTTGGTCTTCCTACTTTTTTTGCTA
>Ga0315315_10002389_pt1 | contig 17165 bp, 20 predicted proteins | sample M140m3416metaG_FD_203699 | JGI IMG/M metagenome (GOLD analysis project Ga0315315, IMG submission 203699) | Ammonia-oxidizing marine archaeal communities from Monterey Bay, California, United States - M1 40m 3416 | ecosystem: Environmental > Aquatic > Marine > Intertidal zone | place: USA... | reverse complement strand
ATCGGCGTCGGCATCGGCGTCGGCATCGGCGTCGGCATCGGCATCGGCATCGGCGTCAGCGTCAGCGTCGGCATCGGCATCGGCATCGGCATCGGCATCGGCATCGGCATCGGCGTCGGCATCGGCATCGGCGTCGGCATCGGCGTCGGCGTCGGCATCGGCGTCAGCATCGGCGTCAGCATCGGCATCGGCATCGGCATCGGCATCAGCATCTGCCTCGTCAGCGACGCAAACCCCATCTTCATCATGGGTGCCTTCTCCGCACGTGCTTCCGTTGTCTTTGCCTGCGCCGCAGCCCAAGGTTCCGAGGGCCAGGAGAATAAAGAGTGTCTTGCTGTACATACCGCCTCCGAGGAGTATCGACTGTACCGGAAGAGCGTTATTCAATGACGATTAATTCGTGCTCATAGGCGAATTTTTCGCCGTTGCTGCTGACCTCAATGATCCGCAGAGTGTTGTCGTCATCCCACGTGGCATCGGTGACATGGACCTCGATTCCCGCGCGAGACCAGGTGTCAGAGCTCGACCAGTGAAGGTGGCCTGCAAGGTTCGCCCAGAGGACCTGCCGGCGTGGGTAGAAGGCCTCAACAACCTTGTCTGCCTCCAGTGTTGTGAGGCCGCCGACTCCCTCAAACAGGGGCATATGACTCAAGAGGATCACGCTGTCGGTGGCTCGACCCTCTACTGCTGCCAGCTCATCAGTGAGCCAGGGCCAGGTTCCTCCCTCGAAGTCGTGGAGGTCGGGTGTCTCTCCCCACAGCGGATGGTATTCACGGCTGTTCCAGTCAACGCCCAAGAAGCGAACCCCACCGTACTCGAAGCTCAAATTCTGTAGCCAGCTGTCGCGCTCGCGCTCCGGATTAAAGACCAGCGCCGGCTGTCGCTGCAGGCTCAGTTGGCTCTCCAATCGGCTGAGCTGTGCGTCAAAGGTAGCATCAAAGATCTGCTCCTCCTTGGCCTGAATTACGTTGTCTCCCATGATGGGAACCCAAGGCATCGACAGTCTGTTCAATGCGTCGTGTGCAAGTGTAAAGCCGTCGCTCCAGCAGATGTCGCCAAGGATGACAACAAGCTGAATGTCGCGCTCCGCCGCGTGGTTCTCGACCCACGTCACGGCAGCCTGTAGACGCTCGTCGTGTGTTCCTTCCCCGACAACGTGTGGGTCTGCGATGACGGCCATCGAGAACTGATGCACAAAGGGGGCGGTATCTGAGTCGGTGGCCCCAGTGTCTGGACCATCAGCTGATCGTGTCTTCTTGGTTGGTGGGCTGCAGGCGAGCAGTGCTGAGAGCAGTGCGACGTACTGAGGGCTTGTCATCATGTAGTGGTGCTTACTCAGTGACAGTGACTGGAATCTCAGCCTTTCTGTTGCCCACCTGGTAGAGAATCTCTCCCTCACCACTCCTGAGGAAGGTGAATGTGGGCATGTCTGGATCGAGGCTCGCGAGGTCAGCTGGGGTGATGCTGAGGACGGCAGGTCCCATAAGGAGCGAGTCGTCGCAGTACATGAGCAGGGTCCAGCTCTCACCGACGGCTGGATCGGGGAGCGCATCCACTGAGACTGCATCTACCCGGACATTGATGCTGCATGGGGTCTCGTCGACGCCACCGTCTGCATCGCTGGCATCATCTGCTTGGGCTGTATCCAGGGACTTGCTTTCGGCACAGCCGCTGAGCACAGAGAGCAAAAGGAAGTGACTTAAGGTCTTCAGCATGGTCAGTGTATCTCCGTGGTGAGGGATCCCTAACCTCATGTTCAACGAGACCGTAAGGGCTTACGGATATGGCAGCGCCTGCGGTATCGAGCCGGTCAGGCAGATTGATGGATGGATACTGAAAATGGACCCAACTTGGACCTCTCTTCTGCCTGCTGCCGTGGCGATTGTGCTCGCCTTTGCCACCCGTCGCGTTGTGCCGGCACTCTTTGCTGCCGTGGTCACAGGTGGCATCGTTCTGTACTCACAGACTGGTGATGCGTCAGATGCAAACTTCGTCCGTCGGTTCCTGCTGCCGGCACTCGGGTCGGGCTCGTATGCGAAGATCCTTGTGATCTATCTTTGGTCTCTCGGAGGCTTGATTGGCGTCTGGGAGAAGACAGGCGGCGCACAGCACTTCGCTAAAGTGGTCGGCGGTCGTGTGGCCAAAGGGCCGCGCTCGGCCAAGCTCTTTGGGTGGATGGTCGGCGTCATCTTTCATCAAGGAGGTACGGTAAGTACCGTCCTCGCTGGCACCACCGTCAAGCCGGTCACTGACAAGCACGGCATTGCTCATGAAGAGCTGGCCTACATTGTCGACTCGACTGCGAGCCCAGTTGCAACAGTGCTCCCCTTCAATGCTTGGCCCGCATATGTCGCGGCACTCGTGGTGGGTACTGTGCCGGTGATTCCAGATCTCGGGGAGGCGGTCAGCTTCTTCTTCGGCAGCGTGATCTATAATTTCTACGGGATCATTGCAGTCACCATGACCTTCCTGTTTGCGATGGGATGGCTGCCATGGGTCGGCAAGCGGATGGCCGCAGCTCAGCGTCGAGTGGCTGAGACCGGTGCTCTGGATGGCCCAGGGGCTGAGCCCATGATGCCGCCAGATGGGCCTGCCGAGCCTGCTGCTGGCTATACGCCGAGCCTTGCTGACTTCTTTGTTCCGATCGGTGTGCTCCTCGGTGTGGGCGTGCTGCCCACGGTGTTGTGGGATGCCAACTGGATTGACGAGGCCTTTGTGAGCTGTGCCCTCTCGGCGATGGTCGTGGCTCGGGTCCGAGGATTGTCCCTCGGTGAGGTCATGGATGGCTTCATCAATGGCTGTCGTGCCATGACCATCGGTGCTGTGATTCTCGGGCTGGCTGTGACGCTGGCCAAGGTGACTGCCGAGCTCGATACTGCGAGCTACCTGGTGTCCCTGATGAGTGGTGCCGTTCCTGTTGTCGCACTGCCGGCTTTGTTGATGGTCTTGTGTATGGGGATTGCCTTTGCGTGTGGCAGCAGCTGGGGAACCTACGCGGTTGTGTTTCCCGTCGCGATGCCGCTTGCGTGGGCCATGGCGCCTGACATCACATACCTCCACCTCTGCTTTGGAGCGGTTCTGGGTGGCTCAGTGTTTGGGGACCAGTGCTCACCGATCTCGGACACCACCATCTTGTCGAGTATGTTCACGGGCTGCGATCTGATGGACCATGTTCAGACTCAGCTGCCGCTTGCGCTCAGTGCTGCAGGCTTGGGTGCTGCGCTGGCCACGGTCATTGCGTCGATTGTCGTCTGAGTGCTCAGCGTAGGCGCAGTCGAAGCAGTGTCCAGACGGCTCTGACGCCATCTTGCCAGCGGATCTTCTTGCCGTCCTTCACGCTGCGTCCGATGTACCGAATCGGGACTTCGATGATCTGTTCGCCGTTCTTTCGGGACCAGGCGGTGAGCTCTGGGCACAGCTCGAATCCGTTCGACTCGAGCGGTAAGCTCTTCAAAAACCGGGTCTCAAAAGCCTTGTAGCAGGTGGGCTCGTCTGTAAGCTGTGTGCCGTACAGGATGTTTGCGGTCAGGGTCACGACGGCAGAGCCAAGTCGGAACTTGTCGAGTCGCTGCACGTTTTCATCACAGAGCACACGCGAGCCATAGACGACCCGTGTCTGGCCGCTGATTATCGGTGCGATGACTGCTGGGTAGTCAGTCGGAAAGTACTCAAGATCAGCATCCTGGATGATGCATATGTCGCTCGTGGCATGAGGAATGGCTGCTCGGATCGCTGCCCCCTTGCCTTGATTGTGCGGGTGAAGCAGAACTGTGACTCGTGGCTCTCTCTGCTCAGCGGCCTCCAGCCACTCGCGTGTGCCATCTGTCGATCCGTCATCTGTGACGATGACCTCTGTCACGATCTCCTGGGCGAGCACACGCTCCATGAGTTGCTCGATGGTGGCCCGCTCGTTGAAGGCGGCGATGAGTACAGTCAGTGTCATTTCGCAGGCTTAGGTCTCTCACATCACGGGTGATGCAGCGTTGTCTGGTGAGCAGATGAGTGTTTAATCTGCTGCTCAAGCCTGTTTCTTGAGAAACTTAGAGAAGCGGTACATGACCCAGCGGTGAAGCACAGCCTGAGTGCAGCGGTAGAACCACCAGGGAAGCTTTGGCTCGAACTCATGAACTGCGACAAGCAGCGTACGGCCATCGAGTGCTGTTCGAAACTCTAGGCGCCCATCGGGGTTTGGGTATGCGAGGAGTCCGCCGGTGATCTCGTAGGCTGCAGGGCCCTCTGCGCCCTTGCGTTTCAGGGAGAGGAGTGTAGGTCCACGCTTGCCCATACGGAACAAGATCTCGCCTTCACTGGTGATGACGGAGATTGGCATCAGGCCATGCATGAAACCGGGAAGCCAGCGCAAGTACAGCTGCGCAGCCCACTCGGCATCTCGCCCAAGGGGCAATGTCATCCTCTGAATTGAGAGGACGCGAGGATGGTTGGCAGTCTTTACGGGACTACGAAAAGCACGTGGGATCTCGTTGGTGTCAGATGACTGCTGAATGGCGAGGTCCAGGACTTCCTTGATGTTGGTCTTGGGCTCGCCCTCCAATCTAAACTGAGGATCGTTGCGAGCAATCATCTCGTGGCGAAGACTTGAGATGAGCGGACTCACGAGCGCGCGGGGAGCTCCGGTGACGAGCGACACCCAAAGTCGAGATAGCGCTGGTGTGACGAGTGGGACGGGTATGAAGAGGCGACTTGCGCCCATGGACGCTGCGGCTGTAGCGAGTAGCTGCCGGTATGTCATGGGCTCACTAATACCCAGATCGAATACCCTCGATTTGTCTGGTGGGGAGGACAGTATGTGGCCGATTGCCCAGACCACACTGCCGAGACCAACGGGAGTGGTGAGGGTGCTGGTCCAAGATGGACAGACCATGACGGGCAGCCTGTTTATGAGTCGGCTCAATATCTGGAACGAGGAGCCACGGCCGCCCACGATGAGGCCGGCCCTGAGTGTGGTCACGGGGACCCCATGCCCACCGAGCGTCTGCTCGACCTCAACTCGACTCTCGAGGTGTCGGGACGTTGCCCCATCAGCCGGCTGCAGCCCGCCGACGTAGACGATGTGCTTGATTCCGTTGGCTGCAGCTGCTGAGGCAAAGTTCTCGGCGCAGAGCAGGTCTAGATCCTCGAAGGATGCTTGAACCAGTCGGGCTGAGGGCATCATGCTGTGCACGAGGTAGATGGCGATCTCTGCGTCTGCCAGACAGTCGGTAGTGGCCGCCTTGGAGAAGAGGTCGACTTTTCTGACCTCTGCGTAGTGGTCGATGTGGGTGCGCTCGCTTCGGGTGAGGCCGATCAGGTGAAATCGCTCCCCGAGACTCTCTGCGAGCGCACCACCAATAAAGCCTGTGGCTCCAGCCACCACAACGCGCATCTTTTCTTCAGTCTTCATGGAGCGCTAATCTCTCAACTTTGTCAGCAGTTGTTCAGCTGTGAGGTGGTCTCCAGCCGTGCTGTCCCGATGAGCGAGGAGAAGCTGCCCATCGGTGCCCATGACGACAATGCCACCTTGCTGAAGGGGGTCTCCAGCCGTTCGTCCCTGTTTGTGCCCGCCACGCATTGCGCGCAGACCATTCCCGAGCATCTTGACACCTGAGAGTCCGCCGAAGCCATGCACCATGTCGAACAGCTTGTATGCTTCACGGTCGGGGTCGGTAAATGTTCGAACCTCTGTTGGGTGGTCCTCGAGAAAGTAGCGAAGGTGCTGCGGTGTGCCGTTGCCGATAATCGCCAGGGTGTAGCCGGCGTCAGCGAACTGCTGTGCAGTCTCCGTGAAGTGAGCAGCCTGCTCACGGCAGAACAGTCAGCCAAAGTGGCGGACGAAGACCAAGATGGCCGGACCCGTCTCCCAGAGTGAGGAGAGCTTTACGTGCTCGCCATTAGCTGTCAGGATCTCGACTTGGTCATTGGGTTTAATCATGTGTTTTGCCAGAGCTGTGGTCGTATTTCAGCACACTCATGTAGACGTAGCCAGAGGGCGTCCTCTTGTCCTTGAGTGGGCCTGGTGCGCGGCAAGAGATGCTGACTTCGCGGCTTTCGGTCAAACCAAAACTGACCCGTAGTGGTGCTGGCCTTGTCGCAGGTCGCCAGCCAGACAATGGTGTCTGCTCCGGACTCTGGTGTTCGGAGGATTTTCTTTGTCACACGCCAAAATTTGGGAAGAGCAGTCTCAACGCCTGGGGTGTCTGCCCAGCCTGGGTGCATGCAGTGAACGTTGATCCCCTGGTCTGTGAGTTCCGCTGCCAGCCGTGTGCTGAAGGAGGCCATTGCTCGCTTGACTTGAGCGTATGCTACGACGCCGTCGAAGGGCTCTGGAGGTGTCTCCAGGTCAGCGAGGTTGAGTTGTTGGGTGTACATGCCACCTGAGGAAACCCAGATGATTCGGCTGCGTGTTCCAGCGCGCAGACGGGGAAGGAGAGAGGCTGTGAGCCGCATCGGGCCCAGGAGGTTTGTAGCGAGTGTTCGCTCAATGCCGTCTGCTGTTTCAGCGCGCTCGCTGAATAGTGCGCCAGCATTATTGACGAGGACGTCGATGTGTTGGGCGGGCAGGTTGCTTGCGACTGCCTCAATCGATTGGGTGTCTGTCAGGTCAAGACGCATGCTGTGGATGCGGGGATTGCCGGTCTGTTGCTGAAGTCGCGCTACCGCATCCTCTGAGCGGGCCAAGTTTCGTCCGAGGATCCAGACTGTCGCGTTGCGTTCGGCGAGGGCGGTGGCGGTGGCGAGACCGATGCCGCTGTTTCCGCCGGTCACGACACACGTCCTGTTTGTCAGGTCGACCTCAAGATCGGTCTCGTCGAACTGAATCTGGTGCCGCTTGAAGCCGGTCTGATCGAAAGAGCAGACGATGCTCGGGTCAAGCAGTAAGTCCGCCGCCCTCGCCAGTGGGCGCAGCGCCCGTCCATACCATGTGAGGGGAGGGCTCAAGTCAGCACCAGTTGGATGGCGATGAGGCCGCGGCAACTCCACAGCGCGCTTCGGAGGAGATTCGAGAGGAGCAGCCGGCGATGAGCGATAGGCTCAAAGCCAGAGAGCAGCTTGTCATGAGCGGGGACACTGACGAGGCCGGTCACTGCCCAGATGGCGCCGAGGAGAGCCAATCCCAGCCAGGCAATGTGATTGAAAGAAGAGGTCGCCATCAGACAGATGCCGAGGGCAGTTACTGCCTCAGTCAGCATCACTGGGATGACAAGCGTGGACATCTTCTGAACATGTAGCCTCTGGTAAGCTGCGCTGTGCGTGGGTCCGGTGTGCGCCATGAGCGGATAGTGAACAAGCTGCACCATCCAGATGACTCCTACCATCGTCCAGGTGGTGGCCAGGTGGAGCATTACAAGTAGGGTCATGAGTTGTCCTTCTCACGCTTCAGGTCGCGGAGGAGTGTGCCGAACGCGACGTAGCTGTTCACTCTGTGTGTATCGAAGACCTCTGTAGGCCATGAGCCTGATCCGCCAAGTACGATTGTGGTGTTGGATGCGAGGGCTATCGGTCCGATCCGGCACAACATCTCACTCAGCTTGTCTGGGGTGCTCGAGAAGGCGGAAGCGGAGACTGCAAGCATGCTGACATCGGGTCGGGTAATGATCTCGACGAGGGTGTCGACGGGTGAGAAGCGACCAAGCCACAGGGTCTGCCAGTCGTGCTCGGCCAGGACAAGCTCTGAGATGGCCAGTCCTAGTGTGTGCTCGTCGCCAGGGGCGGTAGCGAGTGCGCAGACGGGTGAGGACGGGCGCTGAGGAATCATTGTGTGAATTCGGGTGAAGGACCGCAGGAGTGTCTCAGTCGCGATGTGTTCTTCGGAGATCTTCATCCGCCCAGCAGACCAGGCCTTGCCCATCTCCTCGAGCATGAGTCCGACTGCCTCTCCAACATGCTCCCACCTTCCAAGCTCGCCCCACTGCTCGAGGAGGATGGCCTCAGCGGAGAGCTGCTTGCCGCTGATGAGTGCTCTGAGTAGGTTTTGACTAAAGTTGTCCGGATTTTCGTGCGCATTGAGCGCTTCGATCTCAGACTTTAGAAACCTTCGGTGTCCACCCGGCGTTCTCAGGCATTGTATTTTACCCTGGTCAGACCAACGCTTTATGCTGGCTGCGTGGACTCCGAGCAGTCGCGCTGCCTCAGTTGAACTAAGGAGCGGATCATTTTTTTGGGCGTGCTTCATATCGACCTCCTATGTACTTTTTGCACGGTTTGATCGCTAAGTCAATCGTAAAATATGAAAAAATCTACACAAAACGTTCTCAACCCAGATATAACTTAGAAACTGAATAGGTTTTGAATATGTATTTCGAATCAAAAACGTACACACTGAAGCGCGAGCAGGTCGTTCCTGCTGCGCGCTCGGAGGTGTTCACGTTCTTCTCTGACGCATTCAATCTCGAGCAACTCACGCCAACGTTTCTGAACTTTCAGGTCACAACACCCGCCCCAATCGACATCCAGTATGGAACGGTCATTGAATACAGAATTCGGCTGTTTGGCGTTCCGATGTTCTGGAGGACCCGCATCGCGAGCTTCATTCCTGAAGAGTCGTTCGTGGACAATCAAGAGAAGGGTCCGTACCGGCTGTGGCATCACACGCACACCTTTGAGGAAGTCCCTGGGGGCACGCTGATGACGGACGTGGTTCGGTATCAGTTGCCGTTTGGCATCCTCGGGACGCTTGCTCACTCACTGTTTGTTCGGAAGACATTGAACAGGATTTTTAACTTTCGGCGCGATTCGCTTCAGCAGCTGATGGGAGGTCGAGCATGAGAAATATCGTCTGGATTAGAGGAAAGGACTTGAGGCTGCAGGACCACCCGGCTGTGCGGCTTGCTGGTCCAGGCGCTCTCTTTATCTTTGTGGTCGACCCCTACTTCTTTGATGCAGAGGCAGCCAAGCGGATGCCGCACCGCATGCAGTTCTTGGTCGAGTCGCTCCAGACCCTGGAGGCGCAGGTCGCGCGTCGGGGAGGCAAGCTGTGGTTTGTCGAAGGGAAGAGCGTCGAGGTAGTCCCTCGAATCGCGCGTTCCTTTGGGGCTCCCCGTGTTCTCGCGATGCGCTGGACAGAGCCTTTCGGGCGGGAGCGCGACCGGCAGGTTGCGGAGGCCTTGGACGTGCCCCTGGTCTTGCTCGAGGGCGAGACGCTTCTACCTCCGGGCACCTTGCGCACCCAGGGCGGCAGACCGTACTCAGTGTTTACGCCGTTCAGCCGCAGGTTCCGTGAGGTCTATGAGGGCGGGCTTGTTCTGGAGGCTCCATCCTTCATTGACCAAGTGGGTTTACCGGCCGGAGTTGAGGCCGTGAGTTGTCCCACTCTCAGTGGGCTGGGATTGCCCGAGAACAGTCGGCTGCTGAGGGGCGGAGAGGTTGCCGCGCAAGCCAGATTACAGGCTTTTGTTGAGGGTGCCGGTTCTGGCTACGTCGATGGTCGCAACCGGATGGATTTAGAAGGGACTAGCCGAGTTTCGGCAGACATAAAGTTTGGTCTGTTGTCTCCGCGTGAGGTGTGGTGTTCAGTCATGGAGTCGTCCATGCCCGCCGAGCAGAAAGCATGCTTCACCAATGAGCTCATCTGGAGAGAGTTTAATTACAGCACGCTTTGGGATCGGCCGGACGTTCTCAATGAGCCGTTTAAGGCAAAGTGGAAGGGCTTTCCTTGGCGGGTCGACTCGGAACACTGGATGGCGTGGGCGACCGGCATGACTGGGTACCCCGTGGTGGATGCGGCTGCGCGGCAGCTGCTCGCCACAGGCTTCGTTCACAACCGAGCAAGGATGATTGCCGCGAGCTTCCTGACCAAGCATCTCAGGCTTGACTACAGACTCGGTGAAGCGCACTACCTGCGGTGGTTAACGGACGGCGACTGGGCCCAAAACAACATGGGCTGGCAGTGGGCTGCGGGGAGCGGTGCGGACGCCCAGCCCTGGTTCCGGATTTTTAACCCGGTCAGGCAAGGTCGGAAGTTCGACCCGGACGGCGACTACGTCAGGCGCTGGGTTCCCGAGCTGGCTGGGCTTGAGACAAAATACATTCACGCGCCTTGGGAAGCGCCAGAGATGGTCCGCACCTGGGCCGGCATCAGTCTCGGTCAGTCTTACCCCCATCCAGTTGTCGACCATGCGTCGGCACGAGACGAGTACCTGAGTACCGCAAAAGCTTTTTTGTCATCACCTGAAGTTCAGGCCGAGTCGGCGGGTTCTCAAGGTGCACCTCTCGGAGGAGACAGTGGATTCCGTCCCAGTCACCAGTCTGCTTGAGCGTTCCCGCGCCAGCCGGTGGGGCCCATTTCGGTCTGTCCAGGCAGCGCGCTTTGCTCTGTTTTGTATTCGTTCCCGGCACACCAGCCACAGCGAAGAAGTCCAGGAGGGTCAGAGATGAGTACGACAGTTCACACCGGCACATCGCCTTCATTCGAGCCGGACAATCCAGGAATTGTTGGCGTACAACGATTCATAATCATTGTTTCAATCTTTGTTGCGGCTTCGATCGTCGGGATGAAGTGGTGGCTAAACAGTGCGATCGAGAGCGTCGATGAGACCGTTCTCCCGGGGAGGTAGATGATGTTGCGCCTCGTGACTGCCGCTCTCTTGTTTTTCTCTGCAGCGGTGTGCGCCGCGGAGCCTGTACCGGTCCTGTATGAACGGCTCGGTGTGATTGACAATCGGGGTGACGGAATCCCGCTTGAGACCTTGGTCTTTGATGCTTCTGGCGAGACACAGCCGCTGAAGACTTGGTTGTCGCCGCAGCACCCCACCTTGCTGACCTTCAACTACCTCGGCTGTCCGATGCTCTGTGGGCTCCAGCAGGACGGTCTGGCACGGGCAATGCAGGCTCTCGAGCTGAGCCCGGGACTCGACTTCAGAGTCCTGACAGTGAGCATTGATCCTCTTGAGTCGTCCGAGCTGGCCGCGGCTGCGTCTGAGCGGATGTCGGGTCTCGTCGGGGGGGAGTGGGTCGTCGTGGCTGCACCTCAAGAGAGCATTACAGCCCTCACAGGGGCGGCCGGGTTTGAGTATTCGGCAATCGATGGTGGGCGTGATTATGCCCATCCAGCTGCCACTTATGTGCTCACGAGTTCGGGCATTATCTCCCAATACTTCACGACCATCGAGCCGCCCTCTCGCAGCCTGAAGCTCGCGCTTGTGGAGGCGGGTGAGGGGCAGGTGGGGTCCGTTCTGGAGCAGGTCACCCTGGCTTGTCTGCAGTATGACCTCGACGCCAATTCATATGTGGCGAGGGACGTGATGAAGGGGGGCGGCTTCGCTGTCCTCGGTGGGTTGATTGTATTTCTGGGAATGCTGTGGCGCCGAGAGCGCCACCTCTGGAGGTGAGTCGTGTTTGAAGCTGACTTTTGGTTGCCAGAATCGGTAAATGCCTTGGCTGCAGGCTCTGATGACCTATTTGTTTTCATTCTCTGGGTGACGGTGGTGTCTCTGGTCTTGGTGATGGGGGCAATGCTCTGGTTCGTGTTTCGATATCGGAGCGGAAAGGCGGCTAACCGGCTCAACCCACCGACCCATCACCTCGGCTTGGAGGTGACTTGGACAGTCATTCCGACGATCATCCTCTTCATCGTGTTTTTCTGGGGTACCCGCGACTACGTCAGGATGTCGGTGCCCCCGGCAAGTGCGCTCGAGATTCGGGTGACTGGCCAGAAGTGGTTCTGGACGTTTGACTACCCGGAGGCGGGCGTTCGAGTTCAGGCGACCCAGGCCCTCGATGAACAGCGTGCGTTGGAGGGCAGCCCTGTGGGTCTGGTGGTTCCAGTGGGTGTGCCAGTGAAGCTGGTTGGCTCATCAGTCGATGTGATTCACAGCATGTTCATTCCTGCCTTTCGAGTAAAGAAGGATGTGTTGCCAAACCGGTACACCACGGCCACCTTCCTGGCGACTGAAGAGGGTGAGTTTGACTTGTTCTGTGCTGAATATTGCGGCACCAAGCACTCGGGCATGATCACGAAAGTGACGGTGGTCTCTGAAGAAGATTTCGAGGTCTTTATAGACGAGCTGAAGGAGGTGTCTGAGGGTCCCGTGGATGGTGCGACGGTGTTTGCTCAGGGAGGGTGCGCAGGATGTCATGGTGTGACCAGGGATGCGCCCCCCGGGGTCGGACCAAGCCTGCACGGCTTGTACGGTCGCGAGGAGCGACTGACGACCGGTGAGTTTGTCCTGGTTGATGAGAACTATCTCAGAGAGTCCATTGTGAATCCAATGGCAAAGATTGTGGAGGGCTACGGCCCGGTGATGCCTGCCTATGTTGGGCGGCTGAGCGAGGAAGAAATGACTGCGCTGATGCTCTATCTGAAAGGGCTCGGTGCTGAGGATGGAGCGGCATTATGAGTTCCCTAGACAGTCGCAGCCCAGAGCCCAGCTATCTCGGCGCTTCGCGCGGTATCCGAAGCTGGCTGTTCACGGTTGATCACAAGCGAATCGGCGTCATGTACCTGGTGGCGACCACCATATTCATGATGTTCGGTGGAATCTTAGCGGGCGTTCTGCGCATGGAGCTATTCACGGCTGCTGGAGACCTCGTCGACCCGGATGCATACAACAGGATGTTCACCCTTCACGGGTCGATAATGGTGTTCTTGGTCATCATCCCGGCAGCCCCAGCAGTGATCGGAAACTTTGTCCTGCCACTCATGCTTGGTGCAAGAGATGTTGCCTTCCCGAGGCTGAACCTCGCGAGCTTTCACATCTACTTGGCCGGAGCAGCGTTGCTGCTCTTGGCGATGATTCTGGGCTCATTTGACACCGGCTGGACGTTCTACACGCCCTACAGCACGAGCACCAGCGGCCCAGTCGCATGGGCGCTCACAGGTGTATTCATCCTTGGCTTCTCCTCCATCTTGACCGGACTGAACTTCATCGTGACCATCCACAAGATGAGGGCGCCTGGCATGAGCTGGTTTCGAATGCCTCTGCTGCTCTGGGCACTGTACGCAACAAGTGCTGTACAGCTCTTGGCGACCCCAGTCTTGGCCATCACGGTGCTGCTCTTGGTGTTGGAGCGAACAATCGGGGTGGGGATCTTTGATCCGGCTCTGGGAGGAGACCCGATTCTCTTTCAGCACTTCTTCTGGTTTTACTCGCATCCCGCTGTCTACATCATGATTCTGCCCGCCTTCGGCATCGTCAGCGAGATGGTTGCAGTGCATGCCCAGCGTCCAATCTTTGGCTACAAAGGCATCGCGCTGTCCAGCCTCTCGATTGCCATCGTCGGGTCTCTGGTGTGGGGGCATCACATGTTTACGAGCGGGCAGTCGATCTACGCGAGTGTTCTGTTCAGCTTCCTGACCTTCTTCGTCGCGATTCCGACTGCCATCAAGGTCTTCAGCTGGGTCGCTACCTTGTATCGGGGAGACATACAGATCACGCCACCAATGATGTATGTGTTCACGTTCTTGGCGCTGTTCATGATTGGAGGTCTCACGGGAGTCGTCCTCGGTGCGCTCTCACTGGACGTTCATCTGCACGACACCTACTTTGTCGTCGCGCACTTCCACTACGTCATGATGGGGGGCGCAATCATCGCCTACATCGGCGGTCTCCATCACTGGTGGCCGAAGATCTTCGGGCGAATGTACCCCAAGCGACTGGCCAGCATCACATCGGTACTGGTGTTTGTGTCATTCAATATGACCTTCTTTCCAATGTTTCTGGTGGGAAGTCGCGGTATGCCTCGGCGTTATTATGAGTACATCGCAACCTTCGAGAGTCTCAATCAGATTGCGACTGTCGGTGCCCTGCTGCTCGGTACGTCATTGTTCTTGACCCTCGGATATTTAATCTGGGGGGCGCTGTACGGTCCCGCTGCTTCTCGGAATCCGTGGAATGGGTTGTCGCTCGAGTGGAGGACGGAGTCCCCGCCGATTGAACACAACTTTCATGGCCAGCCAACGGTCTCAGGGGGGCCGTATGACTACCCAGTTGGACCAGAGATACCGTCCGGGGACGGGATTGGGGTGTCAGCATGAGCGACACATCGACTTCAGCCCAGAGGCCGGCTTGGGTGGCATCCTTCTTCGAGTCAGCCACTCAGCAGCGCTCGGCGGCTAACTTGGGAATGTGGTTGTTTATAGGGCAGGAGATCTTGTTCTTTTCAGGCCTCTTCATGGCCTACATTGCTTATCGATGGCTCTATCCGGACACCTGGCTATCGGGAGCTGACGCACTCAATAAGACAATGGGAACGGCGAACACTGTCGTGCTCTTGACCAGCTCGCTCACAATGGTGCTGGCGATTCGAGAGCTTCAGGTCGATCGTATCCGGGCCTCCATCCGGTACATCGTGGCCACTGTGGTTCTCGGTGTGGTGTTCCTCGGGGTCAAGTCGGTCGAGTATGCTCACAAGTTTGAGGAGGGCATTCTCCCGGGTCTACACTACTCGGGTGAGTCGGTGGAGGGCATGGCCGGACTGTTCTTCGGTATCTACTTTGCCCTCACTGGGCTGCACGCCCTTCATGTCATCATCGGTCTCGGTTTGTTGGTGTGGCTGGCCCGTCGCATTCATCTTGGTTTGGTGACATCGGAGAACGATTCACTTGCTGAGAACATAGGTCTGTACTGGCATCTTGTAGACCTGGTTTGGATTTTTCTTTTCCCAATGCTTTACCTGGTTCGGTAGGGGGCTGATGTGGACGTTGTCCTGAATATCTTGGTTATGTTTGGGCTCTTTTCGGTAGGCCTGAGCTTCTTGGTCTTGCTGCCGGTGGTCGGCAAGATCTTGGTCGCTGTCTTCTCGACTGTTTTGGTTGAGCGCGCAGTTTCACGATGGCGTGGCGTGAAGAGTGGAACCGTGATGGGGGCACATGTTGTGCCCGAGCCGGTTGTAGATGGCGATGTGCATGAGCCTCCTTCAGTTCGGGTCTATGTGTCGGTCTACCTCTCTCTACTCGTACTCACCGTCGTGACTGTGGGCGTCAGCGAGCTCGGTCTTCTGATGCGAGAAGCAGTCTTCTGGGCGGTGGTTGTGGCATCGCTAAAGGCCGGCTTGGTGATTGCATGGTTTATGCATCTCAAGGGCGGTCCACCGATGAATCGACTCGTCTTGAGCACGAGCGTCTTCTTTATGGTGATCTTCTTTACGCTGACCATGGCTGACCTGTCGACGCGTACGATGGGCGGCGATGAGGAAGGGCAGTGGGCAACCATTGACGAGGCGCGGGATGCGGGCGATGTCCCGAGTGGATGGTCAACGCCGACCGCCCCTTGAGGCGCTGGATAACAGCCGATCAGTGGTTAGGCTGTCGGAAAGGCTGAAGAGAAGAGGTCCGCTCTACTCTGGTGGGCTGCATTGGAGGAAGGGTGTCGAGGCTAACTATTTTTCTGCTGCTTGTTGTGGGGTGCGCGAAGTCTGGAGACACGGAGAGTGGAGGAGCCGAGCCCGGATCGATCGAGCCCATTGAGATCTCTGCGGCACCCGAAGACCCGGGGGTAGCGGTCGGTGTTCGGACTTTCTTGCATGAAGGGGTGACCCTCGAGGTTTGGTACCCAACCAGCGAAGATTACGCCGGTACTGCGCCTGAGCGTCTCGATTTTGAGTCTTTTGTGACGGCATCATTTGAGGCCGCCATTGACGGGTTTGAGCTTCCTGACGTCTTTAGCGACACCATTCGGGATGCACCTGTGCGGGTGCTGGGTGAGCGCCTCCCGATCGTCCTGTTCTCTCATGGATTCGGCGGCATGCGCATCCAGAGCTTCTCTGCTGCATCACACCTGGCTTCTCGTGGGTACGTCGTGGTGGCGCCAGATCATCCAGGGCGGATGCTCACGGATGTGCTGCCCTGTATCTTCAGTCCGCCGCTTGATGGGTGCGACCTGAGCGGGTTTGGCTCTGATCCTGGGCCCGCGGGCCTCGCAGCAGCCCTCCGCTGGGTGGACGAAGCAGCCATGTCCGGACCATTCATGGACATTGTTGATGTGGACCGACTGGGGGTCATGGGTCACTCGGCTGGTGCTGGGAGCGTCTCTACCTATGCGGAGTCGGAGACTCGAGTCATGGCAGTGATGCCAATGGCTGGCGGTAGTGTGCCTGCGCGGGAGGTGGAGACTCTACGCATGGATGGAAGCTGTGATGGCTTCGTGCCCGCTGCTTCTCCGACGATTGTCGAGGGACGACCACTCGCGGGCTTTGTGATGCTGGAGGGCGCGGGACACCTGGCCTTTTCTGACCTCTGCTCTTTAGACATTGGGGGCTTTGCGGAGCGGTTCCTGGAGGGCCGAGAGGACCTCAACTCGGCGCTCTTCCCGCAGCTACGAAGTCTTGGAACTGACGGTTGCGCTGGAGTACAGCCTATCGTTGTGGATGAATCGTGTGCAGATGGTTTTATGCCGCTTGAGACCTCAGATCTCATCATGAAGTATCACTCGACGGTCTTCTTTGACCGGGTGCTGAAGGGCCGAGATGTGGATGACGATAGGATCATCACAGGTGCATCTGTGTACTGACGATGCTGAGCTGTTGTTTGGTACTGCTGAGCGCTCAAGTGGACGGCTGCCGAGGTTGTCTGAAGGGTCAGACGGACCAAGATGGGTCAAGAGGCCTGATGCAGGTAGGGTCGCACTAAGACGAGGCAAGGTCCTGAAGTGCACCGTGTCCACCGGAGAATAGATGCCACCCATCTCCAACCAAGACGGCATCGATTCCTTCTAGGGCTGCCAGCTTCGCGACGGATGTCAGTGCAGCCTCACGGTCAGTCAGCTTGGGATCAGGCAAGAGCATGAGACTACCAGCGCGGTGCGCTCGGATGAGATCTCCGGTGACGAGGGTGTCCTGACCCAGTCTGAGCACGAGCTCGCCAGGTGTCTTGGAGCCATTGCATGTGTGTGCGGTGAGACCATCGACCAGCACATCCCCATCATCTAGCCATGCGTCACACTGAAATGGCCACGTCTCTCGTTCACCGGCGGGTCCAGCGAGCTTGGCCTCAAAGATGCTGGCCACATCTTGTGCGGTGCGGATGTGGTCAGAATTGGTCATCACGACCCAGGCGACACCTCCGAGTTCCTCTAGGTGAGCCCTGTCGTGATCGCTCATGGGCATGGGATCGATGACGATATTTCCACCGTCGCGGATCCAGACTGTCGTGTTGAAGTCGACATTCCTCGTCTCATCAAAGGCTGACCAGCAGAAGAGATGTGGCTTGTGGAGCTGCTTCATGATGTTCTTCC
>Ga0315315_10002387_pt1 | contig 17168 bp, 11 predicted proteins | sample M140m3416metaG_FD_203699 | JGI IMG/M metagenome (GOLD analysis project Ga0315315, IMG submission 203699) | Ammonia-oxidizing marine archaeal communities from Monterey Bay, California, United States - M1 40m 3416 | ecosystem: Environmental > Aquatic > Marine > Intertidal zone | place: USA... | reverse complement strand
GCGGGCTTGCTTCCTGCCGAAGCAGAACGCCAGACAGATTGGTCGAGATATAACCGGGCTTGTCAGTCGGCTCGTCCCCGCCGGTCAATGTGGCAAACGTTGAGAATAGATCGAGATTCGCGGCCAGCCCGCCGATCGTTGATGATTCAATCGTGCCCGGCCAATTGAAAATTCCTGGCACTCGAAACCCGCCTTCCCAGGATGTTCCTTTTTCGCCTCTCAATGGGCCAGCCGTTCCACCGTGAGGGCCGAACATCGACCACGGGCCATTGTCACTCGTGAAGACGACCAGTGTGTTTTCTTCAACACCGGCTTTTTTCAATGCGGCGACAACTTTTCCCACCGACCAATCGACTTCTTCGATAACGTCGCCATAGCGTCCCGCGTCACTCGTTCCCTGAAAATTCTTTGAAGCAAACACCGGCGCGTGCGGCATATTGTGGGCGAGGTAGAGGAAAAAGCGTTCTTCCTTGCGAGCGTGAATCCACTTCACGGCTTCCTCGGTGTATCGCTTCGTGAAGAGTTCCTGGTTGACAGGAAACTCGACGACTTCGCGATCACGAATCAGCGGTACCTGAAACGTGAACTTGCCACACGCGTCGAAAACGTCTCGCGTCTGTCGCTTTCCGGCGGGCGCTGGAACGTCGTTGCTGCCCGGAGTTCCGAAGTAGTAATCGAAGCCGCATTTCAGAGGATGCATCGGGCTCTGCGTAAAATCCTTCGGATATCCAGCCAGATGCCATTTGCCAAGGATCGCCGTCGCGTACCCCTGTCGCTTGAACATCGCCGCCATCAGGCTCTGAGGCGAAGCAGCGAGTTTCTGCTTCCCCAGCAATGCCGGGTGCCGACCACTCATCAGGCCGGTTCGGCTCGGAACACAGGTCGAGCCGGAAGAATAGAAACTCGTCCAACGCTGCCCTGACTCCGCAAGGCGATCGATATTCGGAGTCTTAATCTTCAAATTTCCGTAGCAACCAAGATCTCCATATCCCATGTCGTCGACAAAAATCAAAACGACATTCGGCTTGAGTGGTAGATCATCCCTGGCATAGGCCGTTGCGTAAGACGCCGCAACAACGAGGAATGAGCAAAACAGTCTTCGAACAATGATCGAACGTTTGGACGGCATTCGGATTCTCAGTCTATTGCTAAGAAACCAACAAAGAACTGAATTCGCTGTGCTTCTCAGTTTCCCACGGCAGTTGTTTGTCAGCCTCTAAGCTAAGAAACGTATTTGAAATAACTTCCCGATTTCGATCGGAACCGGCGATCTTCGACATTCCCGTGCAGGCGACCTTCGAAAATTTATTTCGACCGCATGCCTAGAACGACAGTTTCTACTTTGAAGAAGCTGCGGGCTTATGGTGCTGTTCGATGTGCTGGCGTAAGAGGTCTTTTCCGTAGTCGTTGCCGTTGGGAGTTCGCATGACGGCGTGGATATGGTCTTTTGTGGGTTCGCGTGAGCGGAACGGGGCGACTCGGCGTTCGTGGTCGAATTCGATCAGAATGACTGGACTGTGGATCCGGTAGTAGAACACACTGTCTGCGGTCGTGCCGCCGATCCACGCGAGGAAGGTTCTGTCGAGGTGTCGTTTCACTTCGTCCATCTTCACGGCAGCGTGACCGTCGTTCATCGTGCCGACGTATTCGCGAACGACTTCCAGCAGTAATGCCTGCTGTCTGGTGTTCAGCTTTGAAGCGGAGATGCCGGCATAATCCAGATTGACGTTGTCTTTGTAGGCCTGGGTGAGCGCGTTGTTGCCGTCTTTGACCGTCGAAAGAATGGCTACCTTCTGTTGCCGTTTGTCCAAAGCCTGAATCAGAGCCAGGCCTTTGTTCTGTTCGTCCTGCATGACGATCGTGCCTTTGAACCGGCCCCTCGTGGCGTGAACCGGTTCGCTGCCAACGAAGACCGGCGACATGACGACCTGGTCGCCCAACACGAAATAGTTGATAATGAGATGATGTCCATCGATCTGCCATCCCCACGGTTTCGTCGTAGACGGATCGCCCATGATCGTGATCCAGTAGAGCCACTCGCCGTACTCGTCAAAGTTGCTGGCCAGTTCGGCAAGGGTCCCGTTGAGCTTCATGATGTCTTTAGACTGTTTCAGCCCTTTCGCGCTGAGGCTTGCTTTCAACAGACCGAACGCCACCTCGCGTTGCTCTTTGTCCATTTCGTCAAAGCCGACCCCGCGTCGTTTGTAGAAGTGCCGATTGTCCCAGCTTCGCCATTCGATATGGTCGACCGGGTACATCGTCCGCGAAACCTGCTCGTCACTCAGTTTGTCGAGCAGAGCATTTGCCGCATCGACAACCGGCTTCGTCGTGACTCCGGTTGATTCGATCTTGAACAGGCCCGGTTCAACTTTTCCGCCGGACATAATCCCGACAAACGGCTGAGCGAGCGACGCTTCTCCGCCACCTCGACCTCCACGTCTGGGCGGCTGGGCATACACCGCCAGCATCGCAAAAAAACCGACGACGATTGAAAGGGCAGTAATCTTTTTAAATGGAGTCACAGGACGTTCGCTTTCTGAAAATGACGTATGCGGCTGAGCAAGATCGTAGTCTTGTGAGGACGTTGAGGGCTGACAACTCTCAGGATCACGCGTGGATAGCCCGTTCGAATCTAAACCGGAAATCGGGTCGTTAAATCCACAGTTTGCCACACTTCAGAAAGGACTGTTTTGCAGGTTTGCAAACGGCTTCGAGTCGTTGTGGAAGCACTTGCATTTCACTATGATCCACTTCCTGAAATGACGCCCGGAAACTCGGGGAATCCCCAAGTTTTCGGGCGTTTTCTGCGTTCATCAGATGCTTCGATTCGGGTGCCTTGTCACGGTGCCAGACGAGGCTCGATTCGAGACGAAATTTTGCCGCGTAAGGAGACACTGCATTGTCCGTCGGAAACGGTGAGTCGGGTGATCTTTCGGTCCCGGAAGAGCGAATTCAGCAACTGGATATTCAGGACGAAATGCGGACGTCGTACTTGACGTACGCGATGAGCGTCATCATCTCGCGAGCCTTGCCAGACGCTCGCGATGGTCTCAAGCCGTCACAACGCCGCATTCTGGTGGCGATGGGCGATCTGAATCTTGGACCGGCGACCAACCGCGTAAAATGTGCCAAGATCTGTGGTGACACCAGCGGTAACTACCACCCTCATGGTGAAGGCTCCGTTTATCCGACACTCGTACGTCTCGCCCAGAACTGGGTGATGCGTCAGACAATGGTCGACAAGCAGGGCAACTTTGGATCGCTCGCCGGTCTGCCTGCGGCAGCGATGCGATATACAGAGGCCAGACTCTCCGCAGCGGCGTCGGACATGCTGGCGGATATTCAGTACGACACCGTCGACTTCGCTCCGACATACGACCAGAGCCGCACCGAGCCCGTCGTTCTGCCGTCGAAGTTTCCGAACCTGCTCGTCAACGGTTCAACCGGCATCGCCGTCGGCATGGCGACCAGCGTTCCGCCGCACAACCTGGCGGAAGTCGCCGACGCCGTGATCATGCTGATCGACGAGCCGGAAGCGACGATCGACCAGCTCATCGACGTTCTGCCAGGCCCGGACTTCCCAACCGGCGGCATCATTTGCGGCCGCTACGGAATCCGAAAGGGATATCAGACTGGCCGGTCGACGCTGACACTGCGAGCGAAGACGCACTATGAAACTGAAAAAAACAGCGACGTCATCGTGGTAACGGAGATCCCTTATCTCGACACCCGCGACCGAATTCGTGAGAAGCTGGAACTGCTCGTTCGTGACGAAAAGGTTAAAGGCATCTCGCGAATCGTCGACCTGACAGACCGCAAGACGCCGAGCTGGCAGGTTCGGCTCCACATCGTTCTAAAGAAGGACGCCGACAAAGAAGTCGTCCTGAATCAGTTGTTCCAGTTCTCGTCGCTGCAGACAACGGTCAGCGTCATCATGCTGGCACTCGTCGGACAACGACCGAAGACGCTGAACCTCAAAGAGATGTTGCAGGAGTTTCTTCGGCACCGCGTCGACGTTATTCGCCGTCGCACCGAGTTCCTGCTGGCCGAGTCTCGCAAACGTAAACACACGGTCGAAGGGTTAATGATCGCTCAGGTCAACATTGACCAGGTGATCGCGACAATTCGAGCCGCTTCCAGCCGCGCTCAGGCCAAGGATGACCTGCAGAAGATTCTGGTCCCTGCTGAACTAGTCGCGCGAGCACTCGGCGAAGACGGCTTCCGTAACTACACGGAAGAATATGGTACGCAGTCTGAGTACTCGCTTTCCCCCAATCAGTCCGAAGCCATCGTATCAATGCAGTTGGGATCGCTGGCGAACCTCGAACGGGAAAAACTGCAAGGCGAGTATCACAAACTGCTCGACGACATCACTGACTTCCTGCTGCTCCTGGCCGACGAAGCGAACATTCTCGCCGTCGTTCGCGAGGACATGGAAACCCTCAAGTCAAAGTACGGCGACAAGCGTCGCACGGAGATCAGCGAAGAGGAACTCTCTAACGTCAACAAGGACGACCTGATCACCGAAGAGACGATGGTCGTCACGCTGTCGACGCGCGGCTACATCAAGCGAACTCAGCTCACGACTTACCAGGCTCAGAATCGCGGCGGAAAAGGAATCACCGGCGGAAAGAACAGCGAAGAGGATGCGATGGAGCATCTCTTCGTCACAAGCACGCACGCCTGGCTGCTGTTCTTCACGAATTTCGGCAAAGTCTACTGGCAGAAAGTTTACGACTTGCCTCTGCAGGGGCGGACTGCCAAAGGTCGAGCACTGATCAACCTTCTGAACCTGGCCAATGGCGAAGAAGTCGAAAACTGTATTGGCGTAAAAGATTTTGACGACGAACACTTCCTGCTCATGGCGACGAAAAACGGAATCGTCAAGAAGACCGCCCTCAGCGAGTACAGTCGACCGAAGCAGGGCGGCATCATCGCACTCCGACTCAAAGAAGGTGATGAGCTGGTCGACGTCGTGGTGGTTGGGCCTGGCGACGACGTCCTGCTGGCGACGGCTTCCGGAATGACGATCCGGTTTCCGCATACCAACGCTCGAAAGATGGGACGAGCTACAGCTGGCGTGCGAGGAATCAAACTCGGGAAAGGCGACGAACTGGTTGGCATCGTTGTTGCCAATCCTGAAATGTGCCTGCTGACAGTTTGCAAGAACGGATATGGCAAGCAAACACCGTTCGGACTCGGCGGAACAGTTCCTGACCAGGTCGACGACGACGCGGGCGAGTCTGAAGATGAGACTCCGGTCGAAGCGTATGTTTCCGAAACTGACGGCGAAGAATCTGAACACAGGACGGAACGAAGCGGATTCCATTACCGATCTCAAAACCGCGGAGGGAAGGGAATCCGAGATATTCGGACGACAGCCCGCAACGGAAAAGTCGTCGCAATTCTGGCAGTTTCCGATGATGACGAAGTTCTGATGGTCACCACCGGCGGAAAAATCCAGCGGCTTCGAGCTGGCGACATCTCAGTCGTTGGTCGAAACACTCAGGGAGTTCGGATCATTCGGCTGGAAGATGACGACAAACTGGCCTCAATGGCGAGAATCCCAAGCGAAATCGTCATTGAAACGACTGTTGTAGACATCTCAGACAAGTCAGAGAGCACAATCGACGCTACGGCAGCAGATTCTAACACTTCCGCTCCGAACCCGGACTCAGAAGCTGAATCTGGCAGCGAAGAGGTGTAGACTGCTGCCAGGCCGGCCCAGACTTTATCAAGCAGTGCTTACCGACAAGGATGGGAACACTGATCGACGCTGACAGCCGCTAATTGATCCAATGAATGGATTAGTGGCTGTCAGCGTCGATCAGTGTTCCTTTTTTATTTGAGTTCCAGATACGACCGGGTTTCGCCTGGCCGACGAAACACCACAGGTGCTTTTGCTATGCCGATGTTCCAGGAAGATATCAACCTGATCACTCGCCCCGGCGAAACGGGATCGGGTGAACAGCTCATCAAAGGCAACTACGCGTTCGTCAGCCTCGGATGCCCGAAGAATCTGGTCGATAGCGAAAAGATGCTCGGCACTTTGGCTCTGGACGGCTACTCGCTGGTCTCCGAACCGGACGGAGCCGACTTCGTCATAGTCAACACGTGCGGCTTCATCGAAAGCTCACGTGAAGAATCAAAGTCGGTTATCCAGGAAATGCTCGACCTCAAGAAGCAGGGACGAACCAAAGGCGTCATCGTTGCTGGCTGCCTGCCCGAACGCGTAGGCAGTTCACTGCTGGAAGAGATGCCCGAGATCGATCATATCGTTGGAGTTTTCGGCCGCGACGAAATTCATCGAGTGGCAGACCGACTGGTCGGCGGAGCACGAGAGCAGCGAGAGCTGTTTCGGCCAGCGCCGATCAAAGCACTGGACGATACGGCTCGGTTGCGAATCACACCGGGGCACTTTGCCTATCTGAAGATTTCCGAAGGCTGCGACCGAACCTGCACATTTTGCTCCATCCCGTCGATGCGGGGCAAGCATGTCACCAAGCCAATCGAAATGGTCGTGCAGGAAGCTGGAGAACTTGTCGAGGACGGCGTCCGGGAACTGATCGTCGTTGCTCAGGACACGACCTACTATGGAATGGACCTGTACGGCGAAGTTCGTCTGAATGCCTTGCTGAAAGAGTTAGAGAAGGTCGAAGGCCTCGACTGGATCCGCCTGATGTACCTCTACCCAGTCAACTTTACAGACGACATCATCGAGACCATCGCAAAATCCGAAAAAATTATCCCGTACCTGGATATGCCACTTCAGCACATTAACGACACCATGCTGAAGCGAATGCAGCGACGCGTGAATGGTGCGCAGACGATCGAACTGGTTGAAAAATTGCGAGCGACGATTCCCAACCTGGTTCTTCGCACAACATTCATCACCGGCTTCCCCGGCGAGACCGAAAAACAGTTTGAGGAACTCAAAGAATTCGTTCGGAACACAGCCTTCGAGCGAATGGGCGCATTCACTTATTCGTTGGAACCCGGCACTCCGGCAGTGAAACTCGAAGACCATCTTCCTGAAGAAGTCAAAGAAGCTCGTCGTGACGAGCTGATGGCAATTCAACAAGAGATCGCGTTCAAGTTCGGCGATTCGCTGATCGGCTACGAACTCGACGCCATCATCGACAGCCAGGTTGAAGAAGGCGTGTACGTTGGCCGCATTTTCGCAGACGCACCGGAGATCGACGGCAACATCTACGTGACCGGCGAAGGAATCAATATTGGCGACTTGATTCCCGTAGAAATCGTTGACCGACAGGACTACGACCTGATCGGCCTCTACCACGGCGCTGAAAATAAGGGCGACTTGCTGGAAGCAGACCCAAGCGAGCCTTGGGAACCGGGACATCACTAATGCTATACCGCAAAGTCCAAATAAAGTTTCTCGGGACATGAACGTCAGCGAGGCCGACATCGCGGGTGCACGATGTTAATTCGGCTCGGAGCAACTGTAGTCGGTCGTGTGATTCAACGTTGCGGTGTGTCGCGCACGAAGAAACCTGGAGGGTTTCCGGAGACGAACTCACCAACCAGCGCGGCTACGATTATTGGCATCGGCGAAGCGAAGGAACTTGCCGCCTTAACTTCCGATACCCGAGCGGTCGCTGTTGTTTTTGCGAAATCGCTCAAATCCTCGATACAGTCACTACTCAAGCAGATCAGAGGTTGCCGGATAATTTCGCATCGACTGATACGCCGGATTACCAATCCGTAGCACACGGAGAAGCTTGCCTCGCAGTTTTTAAAACCAAAGTCGTTCGTCACTTTAGACAAACGATGGGGTTATTCGTCGTCGCTGGACGGGTCGATCAGCTTCTTCAGGTATGTTGCAATATCCATCTCAAGCTGCAGCAGCCGTTGCCAGGCGGTCCAGTCCATCTTGAAGGGCTGCTTTTCGTCACCCTCTGTTGGCGTAGATTTTCCAGCTTCGATCACCGATCGCAGTCTGTCGTGGAGATGTGCCAGCAGGTCGGATGTTTGTGCCACTTGCAGCGGCATAAGATCTCCCGGTAGCTCAGGTGGTCCATCAGGAAAGAGTCGCGGCAGGTCCTCGTCAGCGTCTCGTGAGCCGCCAGCGGAAAAGCCGAACTCGTCTGATTCGAACGAGATTGTTCCGCCAGGTGATTCCTTGACGAGTTCCTTTCGTTCCTGAATGTGCTGCTCGATCTCGTCTGCACTTCCAAAAAGCAACAGGCAGCGTCCGATTGAAACCTGGTCACCAATCCGCAGAACATGCATCTGGATCGGGTGACCGTTGACTCGAGTGCCGTTGGTGCTCTCTAGATCCGTCAGAATGACTCGCCCGCCATCTTCCTGGACTTTGGCGTGAAAGCGGCTGACGCGTTCGTCGTTGAGTTGAACGGCGTTGTACTCTTCTCGACCGATCGTGATCGGAGGAAGCAGGTCGGCAAGAACCCGGCCACGTTCCATGCCTTCAAGAACTTGAAATGTGAGCAATGCCATATCGCGTTCTTCAGTTTTTTGAGATGACAGCCGGACGTATTGTGCCTCCGAAGTTGAATCAGCCTGCACACTCACTGATGAATCAGGAAGTCCGATTACTCATCATCAGTTCATGGAACCGGCCGCAGAGGATACATCGGGACCGCCGTAAGTGGAATCGATCGCCGATGACACATTGGTCAAAAGTTCTCGCTTACGGACAGGTTTAGCCAGAACCGACCACACATCGACCTCGCGAGCCTGCTCACGAATCTCGTCAGTCGCGTCCGATGTGCAGAGGATACACGGCAGGCTGGAGTCGATTTGCTTGACGATGCGAACAGTCTCGAGTCCGGTCAGCTTGTGCATATTCATGTCGATTAGAATCAGATCGACATGCTCACCCTCAACAATCTCGACAGCTTCTTCGCCGGAACCGGCCTCGAACAGCGAGAACAACGGCTCAAAGATTGCTCGCAGGACTTCCCGGAAGCCTGCGTCATCATCAGCAATTAGCAGTTGATAGGGTTCTGTTCGCTTCACGCCGTGGTTACCCGCGGAGAGTTTGAAAGCTGGACTCAGAGAATCAGTTGTAACTGGCTTCGGACTGACTGAAAAGTGACAACTACCGATACCGGAGGACCAACGAGACTGTCAATAGCGGAGTAAAGTTCACAGTTTGAATTTATTCGCTGTTGTTCGCAATTGACCATTCGCGAGTTGTAATCTGCCACTACTCGTCTCGAAGATTGCCCGGCGGCCAGAAATGCCGGCCGGCCGGGCGAAGCGGCATTCGACTTCAGCAGCAAATCAGTCGAGGCGTTTCACTCGGATGTTCTTAAAGTAAACGATACTTCCCGGATCGTGTGCCTGCAGTGCGAAAGTGCCTTTGTCGAGCTTTCGCGTGAACTGCTTGCCAGCCTTTGTGCCTTCAGGTTCGGTGTATTCCACAACCGTTTTGTCATCAACTTTGATCGTGACCGTGTTGTCCTTCACGATGACGTGCTCGGTAAACCACACGTCATCCTTCGCTGGAGCTGGATTCACGTCTTTGACCGCGTAGAGGCTGCCCGTCTTACGTGGGTCTTTCTTGTAGGTATTGTTGACCTGAACTTCAAAACCGTACTTCGGCCAGCCCTCTTTCTGGTATTTCGTGTGGAAGTAAATTCCGCCGTTCGAGTTCTTTTTCGTCATCACATCGACTTTGAGTTCGAAGTTGATGAACGGCTTGTCATCGCCAACGTAAAACAGGTGAGCACGGTTTCCGTGCGCTTTGAACGTTCCGTTTTCTACCGTCCAACTGTCTTCGTTTTCGGCAGCTTTCTTCCAACCTTTAAACGACTTCCCGTCGTCGAGGCGTTTGAATCCGTCCTCGGCGAATGACTGAGCGGAAGCGGCAACAATCGCTAACAATGTAAGGATGGCTGTTTTCGGCATCGATTGGCTTTCTCAATGAGGCGGGATAGTTCGTCAAGGTGCGGAACCGCAAGAACTTTGGGCTCCGTAGAACGCTCAATTCAAAGGGAGACGGCAACAATCTGCAAGTCATCGGGCCTCCGCCGCCGAAATCAATTAAGAGACAAGCTGCATCGCCTGTCTTGATGAATTCGGGACGGTGTCATACCGTCCCCCTACTTCACAGCGAGCGTCGCAAAATCGAGACACACGGAAGTGGCTTTTGAGACGCCTAGGACCAATCAATCGAACGAATCAATTCGTGACAATTTGAAAGAAGGCTCAAGGATGAGCGATCTGAAGATCTACTGGCCGGAAAGCGAACCCGCCGCAACCGCAACGGAATCGAATGATGCGGACATCCGTGCCGCATCCAACGAGCCAGACATCTACTCTTTCGCCGAGTGGATCGACAAACTGAGAAGTCCTGAATCGAATCGGTCAGCACTCCGAGCTCAACGCCTGAATTCGAACCAGACATGTCCGGACTGCACCCGAGCCGGAGTTTTGCCGCTAGTGCTCAACGACGGTCGCATGGACGGTTCGGGACGCTTAGTTCCGGGCTCCGCGACGCTCGTCGGATTTCGCTGCGACTCCTGCAGCCATGAATGGTCGGTCTAAATCAGCACTCGAAAGCTCTAATAGGCTCCGCGCAAGCAACAGCCCCAATCGGACAACGGCCAAAACTGGCTGCCGGCACATTGGGGCATTTGCATATAGAATTTCGAGTCTCACTCTCGGCTGGACACTGTGAAACGGCATCCAAACCGGCAGGGACTCGTCATTACTTCTTACGATGTCGAATCTTAGCTCGATTACGACGTTTTGTACTTCCGATCTTACGACGGCCTTTACCAGTTCTCTTTGTCCCCATTTCGGGCAACTCCTCGGTAATCTAAAAAACTCGGTGCAATGCACCTGTGAATTTGGGTTGCAAACTAAAAGGCACCAGTCAAGCGACCGATGCGCGAACAAGCAACTCTATCAGTGATCGACCGTCGGATCAACGCAGACCATTCTGGATGCAGCCAACCTGATCTTTCGAGCATTCGTGGATAGCACACGTCGCGAAACTCCGTCAGATCGTACTTCTCGCACCAAAGGTAACCGTTCAAACTGATTCAGGTGTCGCCGGCTCTTGCGGGCGACCTCCCAGTTGTTCACCTTTCGGAGCGTGGACGTTCTCACGGATCCAGATATTGCGGAAGCGGGTCTTGTTCCCGTGAAACTGCAGCGACAGCGATTCCTTCTCGCCGTGTTTCGCGTAGCTCGCTGGAGCGACGTACGAAGTGCCACCCTGCAGCTCAAAATGGTTCTGAACGACGATTCCGTTCTGCAGGACAGTCACGTAGCCGGGAGTCTTCACCGAACCGTCGTCGTTGAATCCTGGAGCAGTAAAGATGATGTCGTACGTCTGCCACTCGCCTGGTTTTCGACAGGCATTAACGATCGGCGGTGTCTGCTTGTAAATCGCCGCGCACTGCCCGTCGTAGTAAGTCGTGTTCTCGTGCGAGTCGAGTACCTGCACTTCATAACGGCCCATCAGATAGACGCCGCTGTTACCTCGCCCCTGACCGTTCCCTTTCACTTCAAATGGCGTTGCGAACTCGAGGTGCAACTGACAGTCGCCGAACTTCTGCTTCGTGTTGATACTGCCGCCTGCCGTCGTTGCTGCACCGTCTTCGATAATCCACTTCTCGCCACCGTTCCAGGCATCGAGGCTCTTGCCATCGAACAGGACGATCGCATCCGACGGGACCTGATTCGACCCGCCTGGATCAATAATTGTCGGCTCCTGCCAGTAGATACCGCTCTTATACTCTTTCCAGAACAGGGCGGCAGTCAGAGTACCGCTGCATGACAGAAGTAGAACGAGCGTCGAAACAAGAAACAGCTGTACGAGTGGTCGATTTGATGAGTGCATGGTGATTGTTTCCTGATGAATTCATTCTTCAATTCGTTTTATGCTTCTTTGTCGATGAGGGCGTCGACGAAGTTATCTGGATCAAAGACTTCCAGGTCGTCGATCTGCTCGCCGAGTCCGACATACTTAACGGGAATTCCCATCGTCTGACGAATCGCAATCGCCACTCCGCCTTTGGCTGAACCATCCAACTTGGCAAGAACGAGCCCCGAACATTCGACTACTTCAGAAAAGTGCTTCGCCTGACTAAGTCCGTTCTGGCCGGTAGTCGCGTCCAGAACGAGCAATGCTTCATGCGGTGCCTCGGGGATCCGCTTTGCGATAACGCGATAAATCTTGTGCAGCTCGTCCATCAGATTCTGATGAGTCTGCAATCGTCCAGCCGTATCGATAATAATGACGTCGACGCCTTTTGCGACTCCGACATCGCAACCGGTGTACGCAACACTGGCCGGATCGGTGCCAGCCGGTTTGGTGACGATCTCACAGCCCAGTCGCTCGCTCCACATAGTGAGTTGCTCAACCGCCGCCGCGCGAAAAGTATCGCCAGCAGCCAGCAGCACCGACTTACCCGACTTCTGAATCAAATTTGCGAGCTTTGCGATCGACGTCGTCTTACCAACTCCGTTGACGCCGGAAACAAGAATAACGGTCGGACCATCACTCTGTAGATTTAACGGCGAAACAGGATTGTCAGAATCATACCGGACGTCTTCGTCGCCCTTGAGCAGCGATCGAAGTTTCGCTTTGACCGTGCTCCAAATCGCTTCGACGTCGACCGTTCGTCCACCATGCTTTTCTCGAACTTCGGTGACGATTTCCTGAGCGGCTGCGAACCCCATGTCTGAAAGCAGTAGTCGCTTTTCGAATTCCTGCAGCTTCGGCTCGTCCAGGATCTCACCCGCTTTAAACAAGTCACGAACATCAGTTCGCAACAGGTCCGTTGTCTTCTTGAGAGCTCCTTTGAGCTTTCCGAAAAATCCCATCTCTGTGTTTTCTCCAATTCCGTCGCGTACGGACGGTAACTACTTGTTGATCTGACTTTTTAGTTCATCGAGTTTCGCGGCGGCACCATCCCAAGCGTCGCGATCCGACGGTTCGTAATCTTTGAGTTGCGACGACGCGCGAACGACGTCACGAATATCGCTCAGTGATCCAATTTCGCCAGCGGTCCTGGCCTGAATGAGAATATTACCGATTCCTGTTCCTTCGTCCGGTCCCGCGACGACCGAACATCCACAGGCGTCTGCCGTAAACTGATTGAGTAGTTCATTCTTCGTGCCACCGCCCACGATGTGCACAACTTCAACGTTCGTCGCTTCAAGTTCTTCCATCCAGCGTAGAACCTGGCGATATTTCAAAGCGAGAGCTTCCAGGCAACATCTAGCCATCTGACCATCGGTCTCCGGCTCCGGCTGCCCGGTTTCGCGACACCAACTCGCGATCGCCGATGGCATGTCGTCGGGACTGAGAAATCGGCTGTCATCAGGGTCAATGAGTGAGCGGAATGCCGGCGCATCCGAGGCAAGCTGCGTCAGCGTTGTATAGTCGTACGATCGGCCTTGACGCTCAAACGACGCTCGGCATTGTTGAACCAGCCACAGCCCCATGATATTTTTGAGCAGCCGGTACGTTCCGTCGACTCCGCCTTCATTCGTAACGTTCAATTCCAAAGCTCGCGGCGAGGTGTTTGCCCTGGGTATCTCCAGCCCCATCAACGACCAGGTTCCCGAGCTGATGTAAGCCCAATTCGACGAGCACGTTTTCTGAGTCGGCACTGCCACCACCGCCGACCCCGTGTCATGAGTTGCCGGAGCTACGACATTGAATCGCGAGCAGCCAGCATTTCGAGCAACGTCTTCTCTGAGTGTCCCAAGGTTCGTTCCGGGATCGACGACGTTCGGAAACATCTGCGTCGGCAGGCCAATTTTCCGCAGCATGTCAAACGCCCAGTCGCGAGTCGTCGCATTGAAACACTGGCTGGTTGTTGCGTTGGTGAACTCGACGACTTTGCTTCCAGACAGCAGCCAGTTCAGAAAATCGGGGATCATGAGGAACGTCGCCGCCTGCTCCATCAATGCCGGATTCCTGTGATTCATTGCGACGAGCTGATAAAGCGTATTGATCTCCATGAATTGGAGCCCCGTCTGCGCAAAAATCTCAGCCCGGGGCACCTGTGTAAACGAGTGCTCCATCAGGCCGGTCGTTCGCGAATCCCGATAGCAGTACGGCAATCCAAGCAGCTCTTCCGTTTCGGAAAGCAAAGCGAAGTCAACGCCCCAGGTATCAACGCCGATCGACTGAATCGAGTCGCCGAACTCCGTTGCACCTTTCGCAATGCCCGTTTGAATCTCCCGCCAGAGATTCACGAGATCCCAACGCAATGTTCCGCCAACCGAGACCGGGCCGTTGCGAAACCGATGCAGTTCCTGAGTTCGTACGGTTGTACCGTCGAACAATCCGGCCAGGACGCGACCACTTTCCGCACCCAGATCCACGCAAAGGTAACACTGCTGAGCCATCGGACGACGCTCCGCGATTCATTAAACATTCAGGACCGACGAGACCATCGCAGGGTGCGTCTCGACACACTTTTCTGTCAGGAAGACGCAGATAATAGCGGCCGCCTGGCAACACGTGAATCAACGCACGGCGATCGCTCGGACAAGTTCTTCAGCTCGCGACGTGTCGTCACCTGTCGAATCCGACTGCTTTCTCGGCAGACGGACGATAAACGTGCTACCGAGGTCTGGACCATCGCTCAATGCTTCGATCGTTCCCCCATGATCCCCAATGATCCGGTCGCTGATCGAAAGCCCCAGCCCCGTTCCTTCGCCCGTCGGCTTGGTCGTGTAGAACGGTTCGAACAAGTGGTCGATCGTTTCCTGGTCCATCCCGGCGCCGTCATCGACGAAGTGAATCTCGACCCAGTCAATCTGCTCATGCAACTCGACCCGCAATGTCCCCTTTGCTCCGGTCGAATCCAGAGCGTTGGAAACAAGATTCAACGCGACCTGCTTGATCTCCGGTCCGCTGATTTCGATCTCACACGATTCCTGCTGATCAAACTCGACCTGACATTCGCGATACTTTTTCATGTGCGTGATCAGCGAAAGAACTTCCCGCAGGATGAAGCAAACATCCTGCTGAGTCTTCGCCGAGTCGTGATCTCGCGAAAAATCCAGCAACCGCTTAGTAATTTCCTGACAACGCTCGGACTCCGACTGGATCATCGCGACGTACTGTTGCACGACGGCGGCGTCATCGTCTGGAGCGTCGGGCAGCAGTTCAGCCAGTCGAGATTCGAGCGACTCCCCTGCCCATCGAATTGCCGAAAGTGGATTGTTGATTTCATGGGCGACGCCCGCTGCTAGAAGCCCGACGCTCGCCAGTCGCTCGGACCGCACCAGTTGCCGACTTCGATCCTGCACCTGCCGATCAAGATTTGTCGCCGTTTCCTGAAATCGTTCGCTCATCAGATTGAACGATTCAGCAAGCTCGCCCATCTCATCGTCAGAGTCGACTTTCACTCGGTACGCGAAGTCTCCCTGGGCCACTCGCCGAGCCCCCTGATGCATCGCGTTGATCGGTCGAAAAATTTGTCGCCAGCCGAACCTCACCCACCCCCCAAGCAACAGCACAACCACACCGCTGCAAACGGCAATCAGCGTCATGCTCGACCGGTAATCGCGACGAGCATCCTTCAATCGATCTCGCAAACGGTCCGGCAATTCGTCGAGTTCCGCAGCAGCAAACTCAATGCGATCCAGCTTCACCTGTAGATCGCCAATCCCGACATCGCCGTCAGGTTCTCGCAGCCAGATCGTTATCAGTGCCAATCCCTGATCGATCTCACCGATCATCAGCCATGTCGGGGCATATTGAGACTGAGCTGCTGTCGGCAGTTCACCCAATCGTTTCTGATAACGGGCGCATTCGTCGTGAGCCCGGGCAAGCCTCGCCAGCAACTCGTCTCGATCGAAGGTTTCGACGAACGGTCCGCCTTTCTGCGGCAGAGCCGAGCGAAGCCGCGCCACTGCTCGAGTCACATCTGCAGCCGAGGCCGTCGAGCGGTCATCAATTGCCGGGTCTTTGACAAGGTTGCGGTACGAAGAAATCCCCCACATCCCACTGACCGAAAGCACAGTCAACATGACCACGACAAGGCTCAGCCCAAAAATCATCTTCCGGCGGATTGATCGAGTAACAAACACGCGGCTCCCTCCCTGAAGCAACATCAGCGTGCAAAGGATGTCGACGAGAAAATCGATCCTCGAAATTTAACAAACCTTGAGTCATCGTCGAACCCGGATCTTTGTATGCCGATCAATTCTCAGCGAGACCAAACCGCTGAGCACTCGAACAACACTTTATCAACATTCAGTTTTCGTGTCTTTCGTAGTTATCTCTTGTCAGAAGTTTCGAGTGTCAGGCAAGCAGGTCCTCGACGACATTTCCGTGGACATCGGTGAGACGGTAGCGGCGACCCTGAAAGCGGAAGGTCAGTTTTGTGTGGTCGATGCCCAGGCAGTGGAGCAATGTGGCGTGCAGGTCGTGGACGTGGACCGGGTTCTCGGTGATGTTATAGCTGTAGTCATCGGTGCTGCCGTAAGTCTGTCCGCCTTTGATACCGCCGCCAGCCAGCCATAGACTGAAGCATCGAGGGTGATGGTCTCTTCCGTAATCGTCTTTCGTGAGATTTCCCTGGCAGTAAACGGTGCGGCCGAATTCTCCTCCCCAGACGATCAGCGTGTCTTCGAGTAGACCTCGCTGCTTGAGGTCCAGCACGAGGGCCGCCGAAGCCTGATCGGTGTCTTTACATTGTTTGCCGATGGCCGTTGGGAGTTTTGAATGCTGATCCCAACCGCGGTGAAAGAGCTGCGTAAATCGGACTCCACGTTCCGCAAGACGTCGAGCGAGCAGGCAGTTGTAAGCAAATGTGCCCGGCACTTTTGCATCCTGCCCATAGAGTTCAAAAATGTGATCGGGCTCGGAAGACAGGTCGATCAAATCCGGCACCGAGGTCTGCATCCGGAATGCCATCTCGTACTGCGCCGTGCGCGTCGTGATTTCCGGATCGCCGGATTCTTCGAACTTCAGTGAGTTCAATTTCGCAAGATCATCCAGCATCCGCCTGCGAGTACTACTGTCTACACCCTTTGGGTTCGACAGGAACAGAACAGGATCGCCGGCTGAGCGAAATCGAACTCCCTGGTACTTTGTCGGCAGAAATCCACTGCCCCACAGACGATCGTAAAGTGGCTGCCCGCCCTCGCCCGAGACCATCGCCACGAAAGCCGGCAAGTCATCGTTGTCACTGCCCAGTCCGTAT
>Ga0315315_10002386_pt1 | contig 17170 bp, 15 predicted proteins | sample M140m3416metaG_FD_203699 | JGI IMG/M metagenome (GOLD analysis project Ga0315315, IMG submission 203699) | Ammonia-oxidizing marine archaeal communities from Monterey Bay, California, United States - M1 40m 3416 | ecosystem: Environmental > Aquatic > Marine > Intertidal zone | place: USA... | reverse complement strand
TGTTGGTTCCTTTTGTGGTGGTGGTTCCTTTTGTGGTGTTGGTTCCTTTTGTGGTGTTGGTTCCTTTTGTGGTGTTGGTTCCTTTTGTGGTGTTGGTTCCTTTGGTGGTGTCGGTTCTTCTTCGTCATCTTCTTCATCTTCGTCTTCAGACATAAGTAATTCTTCATCTATATCTTCATCAGAATCAATATATTCAATAGCACCTGTCTCATTATTTAATATATTTTCATAGTCTAATTCATTATCTTCTAATTGTTTATCTTCAACGATGTCTTCTGTTTTTTTAGAAAAACAATTATCTTTTATTTTCTCAGATGAAATATTTTTTGTTATTATTCCAATCAAAGCATTTATGTAAATATTTATAAAATCTATATATTTTATATTATTAATATGGTCAATGTTTATTTGTAAAACATTATTAAACCCGTAACCATAAACATCTATTACTTTTTGTTCTATGTTAATTTCAAAACCGGGATTATTTTTAATATTTAATTTTTTATTTTCATATTGTTGAACTTCAAAAGCTACTTGACTTTCCCATTCTGAAACTTTTTTAATAGCTTCTTCTTCTGTAATATTAAAATTATCTTTTAATTTATTTTTAATTTCTTGAATACCCATATTATTTCTTTGTAATATAGTAATAAATGCATTTATACTATCCATTTTTTGAAATGAAGAAACTCTTTTATATGTTAAATTTATAATGTCATTATTGTTATTTATAATTCCATTATTTATATTAAAAACAGGTGATAAACAAGACAAGTATTTATTAAGATCTATTTTTTTTTGATATTTAAAAGAATATATATAATTAATATTATTTATTTCAACATTATCATCAGATATACTTTCAAAAAAGGTATATTCATGACCAATTTCATTTGTAAAATCATTTATTTTAGACAATATTTCTTTATTAATTGTTTTAACAATTATTTCTTCTATTTTATCTTTTGATTGCGGTTCTATAAAATCCATTTTAATTTCAATATTACCGTTATCTAATAATTCACAATAAACTTCATTTAATTCATCTAATACAAAAAATCCAATTCTTTTCTGTCGAGCTAAATATTTTGCCAAACTTCTTATTTTTATAGTTCGTTTATTATAATTAAAATATAAAGTAGGTATTTTTTTTCCATTCGTTGCGATATAATTACCGGTATATAATCTGTAAATATTTTCAAGTCCAGATCCAGAATTGTATTTAATTAATGGTAAATTATTATTTGTATTAATAATTTTAAAAATTGTTTCTAATGGAATATTTATATCATATAAAGGATGAATAGTCAAGTAAATACTTTTAATTCCTTTATTAAAAAAAAAATCATTATCTATTTTGGAGGAAATATTATTCAAAAAATTTATTTTATTTTCTAATAAATCTAAATTTTGTAATCTTTTATTTTCCTTATTAATGATTTCTGATTTTTTTTTTTGAATATCATCTTTATTTTTTACATAATAATTATTATACAATTGTGGATAATATACTTTTAATAAATATTCATCATTATTTATAGCTTTATTTAATACATCACTAGCTAAACAAACATATATAGAATTATTTAAACAATCACCATATTCAAATAAACTTTTTTTATTTTGCGTTAAAATAGAAGCTAATTCATTTTTTAATACATCATCGTTTATATTTGATTCATAAGGGTTTGTAATAAATAAATGTTTTTTATTAAAAAATGCGTCAACACCTAATGCTTTTTTAACAATATTTTCATTTGAAAAAGAAATATTTTTTAAACTTATAAAATCGGAATAATTATATAAAGATTTTCTATTGATAAAAAAATCATCTTCTTTTGGTTGTTCTAATAAATTTGAAAAATTGATATTTTTTAAAAAAACTTGAAGTCTATTATTATTTAATTCTATGAAACCATCTTGTGTTAATTGATTGAAAATTATTTTAGAATTAATTTTTTTATTAAAAAGTGAAAAAAAATATAATTCTGGAATAGATACATTTAAATTTGTCCATTGAACAAATTTTTCTTTGATTCTCAATATAGTATCATCTTCATATATTTGTTTTCGTATTATTGTATAAGGTATATTATTTGATACTATAGTATTCCATAAATCTTTTGGATATTCAATATTCATAGAACCTAAGTCATCAGTATCTTTTATATTTAATTTACCTACAAAAATATAGACATGTTTCATTTGATTACCGTCTTGTATAATAAAATTAAATATTTTTGACATATATATAAATATATCTTATATTATTTAATTAAAAATATTATGAATATGATTGTTGCTCATTGTAGAAATAAAGGAATTGGATTCCAAAATAAAATACCCTGGTATATTCCAGATGAATTAAAATATTTTAAAATGATAACTTCGGCTTATAAAAATAGTTCAGTTATTATGGGAAAAAATACTTGGTTAAGTTTACCTAAAAAACCTTTATCCAATAGAAATAATATTATTTTAAGTAATTCATTACATAAAATAGAAATTGAAAAATATAATAATACAAAATTATTTAAAACAAAGGAAGAAATATTAAATTATATTAATAAAACACACACACCATATTGGATAATAGGAGGAGAAAAAATTTATAAAACATTTATAAATTGTGATGAATTAGAGTATATTTATGTAACAAAAATTGAAGAAAATTATGATTGTGATACTTTTTTCCCGGATATACCTGAAAATTTCAAACTAATAACAAACAGCAATATAAAAAATAAAAATAATGTTTTTTACAAATACGAAATATATAGAAAATTTAGGAATAATGCGTTCAACTAATTTATAATATTTATAAAATTTATAAAATTTTTTTCTACCTATATATTATAATGGGAGGAATTACTGAAATAGTTGAAAAATTATCAAACTCTGTTAGTGTAGGTGGACGCAGAAAACGTAGACGTGGAAAAAGTAAAAAACGTAAATCTGTAAAACGTAAATCTCTAAAACGTAAATCTCTAAAACGTAAAAGCAAACGTAGAAAAAGCAAAGCAACAAAAAAACGCAGACGCAGACGTTAATTAAAAATATTTAATTAAATTTAATAATTAAATTTAATTAAATTTAATAATTAAATTTAATTAAAAAATTTACAAATCGTAATATGGACTATCCGATATAGTCATACCGCAGTATTTTTTTGGTTTTTCTTTGTAATTTTGCGGTTTATAAATATTTATTTTTTCTGCATTTTGTATCAAAAATTTAAAATTTTCCCAAAATTCAGTTGTATGTCCAACACTTTTTGTAGCTATATGCGATAATTCATGCAATGCAACAAACATCAATGTATTTTTATCAATTAATTTAGAACCTTTCTTTGTTGTTGTAGTGCAAAATGCTAACTTTTCTCCTTTGTTTTCCGAATATGCAGTAAATTTACTCGTTGGTAATATTTCCTTTACTTTAGTTGGATTGAAATTTTTTTTTAATCTTTTAACATTTTCCCTATCTGGAAATTTCTCTCCTAAATATTTAACCAACGAACTCATGTTTTGTGTTGTAGTTGCCAATAGATCTGCTACTAATTGTAATTTAGCTCTTTCTCTAACACAATATGATTTTCCATCAACATTCGAAATAATACATTTTAATTGAAACATATCCGATTCATGATAAATTTTAAGTATTATTAATAATACAAATGCTATTAAAATATAAGTGAAAATATCACGCGACATATATAAAAATATAATATTTAATAAAATATTATATTTTTAATTATATTTTTAATTATATTTTTAATTAATGAGTACCAATTTCTAAATCACGTCTGTTGGAATCAGCTGTAATTGTGCTATTATTCCATGGACCAATGTTCATTCTTGGATTAGCTGGTTCACTTCTCAATTGAAGATTAGCATTTCTCAATGATGTTCCCACTGTGTTAATACCTTGGAGTGTTCCTGCAGTAAGTAAAGAAACATTTTCTAAATCACCAGAACCTTGTGGGTAAGCTTTTGAAAATTCATTGTTGCCGCCGTTTGGTAACAATTCTTTCGGGTCCGTTACACTCTGTTTAACACACGTTGGTGGTAATCCACGCATATTAGTATTCATACCATCTGCAGGTGCGTGTCCACCAGCTCCAGTGTTTACATCAGCTGGTTGGTAATTATCACTTTCTCCTGAAGCTTTACCAGCTGTATTAATCTCAGAATAAGAATCTAAACTACCTCCTTTTGATTTTGAATAAGTGTACAAAAAATAACCTCCAACAACTATGGCTACTAAAATTAAAACCTGATGTGATTTAAAATTCTTTAAAAGTTTTTTTGTTCCTTTCATTATAAATTCTATAAACAAAATAATTTTATTTAAAATTCAATATTATTTAAATAAAATATAAATAATTTAAAAAATAAAATAGTTTAATCACTAAAATTTTCTAAATCTTCACCGTCAGAACTTTCAATATCATCCAATAAATACAATTTTTTTATTTTTTTTGCTTCTAAATATGCGTAAATAGCATCTTTTTTTGCTTTCCGAGCTTTTATTAAAGCTTTGTTATAAATATCTAAATAAACATCTTTTGGATTTTTTAATTTAATTATATCAACATTATCAGAAATTTCTAAAGTTACCTCTTTTAATATATTTTTTTCTAAACTATCAGCTTTTATATCATTTTTTAAATTTCCTTCTAAAAGATCTTCATTAATTTTTTTATTATTCATCATCATCTTTTCATTCTCAATATTCTTTTCATTCTCGATATTTTTTTCATTCTCGATATTTTTTTCATTATCAATATTTTTTTCATTATCAATATTCTTTTCATTCTCGATATTTTTTTCATTATCAATATTCTTTTCATTATCAATATTCTTTTCATTCTCGATATTTTTTTCATTATCAATAATATTTTTATTATCAATAATTTTTTTATTATTTGTTATATTTTTATTATTTGTTATATTTTTATTATTTGTTATATTTTTATTATTTGTTATATTTTTATTATTTATAACGCTTTTATCTTTATTATATTCAACTTTTTGAAATTTTTTATTATTATTATTTTCATCTCTTAAATCATCTTCGTCACTTAAATCATCTTCGTCACTTAAATCATCTTCGTCACTTAAATCATCTTCGTCACTTAAATCATCTTCGTCACTTAAATTTTCTTCGTTACTTAAATTCTCTTCGTTAATTAAATTCTCTTCGTCACTTAAATCCTCTTTGTTACTTGCATTATTTATTTGATTTTCTATTTCATTTCGTTTTATTTTGTTATTGTTTTTTAATTTTATTAAACAATTACTAAATATTTCTTTTTTTTTAAATTTCATAATTTGTTTTAAAGATAAATCAATTTGAAAACTGGTGCTGCTAAACTTTAGTCCTGTTATTTGAAAAATAGCTATTATATCATCATTAAAAGTAATATCTTTTTCTTCTAAATTATTTTTGTCATTATCCCAAATTTTTAAATCTAAAATATTCATTTTTCTTTCAATGTTTGTTCTAATTAAGTATTTACTTTTTTTATATATTCTTAAACAAGAATTCCATCTATCTTCAATATCGGTTTGTGTAGGTTCCTCTGTAAACCATAAACCACCTTTACTCATGATATTTTCTATAATTCTTTTTTCAATATTAGATATAAAATCTATAAAATCTAGATGTTCTCTTTCAAATAAAAGATCAGAATATACTTTTTTACCAGTAATATTTATTCCATGTTTTGTTTTTATTTTAGGTGTTTGAATATATAAATTTTCATCATTTAATTTTATTTTAGCATAATAACCACCACCTTGAATTGCTTTTGGAGTATATAATATAATATTTTCAATATCTAAATTATCTGTATATTGATAAATTGTAGCCATTAATTCATAATTAGAAAAATAGATTTATTTTTTGACGAATACGTATATATTGCGTTTTTTTATTTATAGTAATTATTTATGAATATCAAAGAAAAAATTTTAAATGAATGTTTAAATGTATTTAAAAGAGAAGACGTAAAAGATGAAATAAAAGAAATTATGAAACCTGTTATTGATATGTTTTTAAAAGAAATATATCCTTATATATACCTTTCTCTTATTTTTGTTATAATAAGTTTTTTATTGATTTTAGGAATATTTTTAATTTTAGTGCGTACAAAAACATTGCTTAATATTATTAAATATCAAAAATAATATATACTCTTAATAAGTTAAAATATATATATATATTATAAATGGTAAATAGAAAATCTTCAATAAAAAATAAAAAGCAGCGTGGTGGTGGTTTTTTGTCAACATTAAAAACTGCCATTATTCCTCTATTTTTTTTAGGTGCAAATCATAAATATAAAAAACGAAGAAAAACAGCAAGAAAAATATCAAAGAAAAAAAGAAAAATAAAAAATATTACACGAAAAATATCAAAGAAAAAAAGAAAAATAAAAAATATTACACGAAAATTCAGACGTCTTAGAAGACGTAAATAAATAACATTTAAAAATAATATTTAAAAATAATATTTAAAAATATATTTAAAAATATATTTAAATATTATTATATTAAAATGAGTGAATTTCATGAAAATATAAAAAAATGGGTTATTATCGATAATCAAATTTCATCTTTACGTTCAAAATCTAAAGAATTAAGAGAAAATAAGTGCAAATTAACGAATGATTTGTATACATATGCTGAGAAACATAATTTAGATAATGCTACTATTGAAATATCAAACGGAAATCTTAAATTTCAACAACAGAAACAAACATCCCCATTAACTTTCAAATTTTTAGAAGATTGTTTAAATAATTGTTTAAGTAATGAAGAACAAGTTAAACAAATTATCAAATATGTTAAAAATAAAAGAGAAGATAAATTCACATACATTATCAAAAGAACATACAATAAAAACAATTAAAGAAATAATTAATAAAAAACAATTAAAGAAAAACAACAATTTTATATATCAATGAATAATAAATTATTAAATAATATTAAAATTTTAAAAGAAAAAAGAAAAACTGAAAAATTAAATGAATGGTTAAATAAAACTATCGATGATAATATTACAAATAAAGATATTTTTTATGAATTATATTATGAAATTGAAACCATGTTAGCTAATAAAAATCATAATATTAATAATAAAAAACAATTTAAAAATGAATTAGCTTCATATATATATTTAGAATCTATATGAATAAAGAAGTTGATAGTTTAACTATATTAAAAGAAAATTATACACAAGAAGATTTTTTGCAAAATTCTAAGATATTAGACATCTTAGAAGAAGAGAATAAACATTATTTTTTGTATAACTTTAGATATAATATAGAATTTTTAAAACAAAAATATTACAATTTATACAATTATGTAGATATTTTTAAAAATGATAAAAATAATGTAAATTGGGAAAGACTATATGATATTATTTATGAGTATACAAATAAAAATTATAATTTTGATATTATCTACAATGATCCAGATTATTTTTTGGATATTTTAGAAAAACAATAGTTTAAAAAATAAAGATAACAATACATTATATATGCAATCAAAAGATTTTATTTATTATGAAGATAAAAATAACAAAATATGTAGTTTGGGTATTGAATTTGATAATATTATAACAAATAATAACAAAGGATTATTTCGTAAAAATCTAGGTGTTCCTATGTCTTTATTTTTATTAAATAATGAAAAAAATGCATTAATGAATATAATAAATAATATTCATTCTACTAACTTAAATACTAAAAAAAATGGTGGAAAAAGCATAAAAAATATGAAAGAAAGCAGAAAAAATATAATGGAAACGAGTTGCATAGGCAATGAATTATTTGAAAAACTAATTGAATTAAAAAAAAATTCTCCAAAGAAACAAAAAAAATCAAGGAAAAAGAAAAAGAAACGCAACAAAAGAACACGTAAATTGTTTTTTTTCTAATTATTCCTTATTATAATTATCCCTTACCTATTTATCCCATAAATTTTTTTTATTCTTTTTAGATTTTTGTTGATTTTTTAAAAATCAACAAAAATTTAAAAAGAATAAAAAAAATTTAAAAATTACTCCATTTTTCAGAATTAAATGGTTTTTTTACTATTTTATTTATATTTCTCTTATAAAAATCAAGTTTTTCATTTTCCTTTGAATAAGGAATACTTGGAACAATTTGTTGAGATTTCATCAATTGTCTTTCCGTATCAGACGGTTTATTTTTTGTAGCATAACAATTTACTCCAAATTTAGCATTTGGATTTTTTATATATCCACCATTTATTCCAGGTCTACCACAATTATTCTTACTTTTCGGATTTTTTTTTAAAGCATTATAAGTTTTTTGTTGTGTTGGATATAAAGCCATTTGATCTTTCGACCAACCATAACTACACCATTCAGCCCCCTTATTATAAGCTTGTTCTATTTGCTTATAAGAGGCTAATTCTCCATCATGAGCCTTGCACAAAACTTTCGCTTCTTCATACGTATATACGTTATCACCTATGTGAAAAACTTCATCTTGTTTTGATTTTTCAAATCCTTTTTTTTCCATAATATCTAATTGAATTTCTGGATTATCACCAAACATATTTTTTATTGATGCGCGAAAATCAATTTCAAAAAAATATTGTAACGCATTAACAAATATTAAAAATATAAATACCGCCCATAAAACCAATTCAATACCATAAGAACTCATTCCCAATTTATTGCTATTTGAAGGAGTATGTGAAATACCTAAATAATTAAAAATAACAACGTAAATAATAACTATTGTTACTAAAATTGCAAATACTAATGGATTTTTTGATTTTTTATAAATATTATCATTTACATTGTTAAATAAATAAGAAAATCCTGTATCAGGAGAAACATTAATACTCATCTATAGATTATTATAATATTTTTTTACGATAAAATAGACAATATGCCATATTTGTTTTTATATTTGATTCTTTCACTTGACTTACATTTGTATCATTATAATGATACCAATTACCATTAGCATTCTTTACAAATGCTGTATAATGTCCTCCAGAAACACCACCGCTATGATTACATATTCCATATAAATCATATTTATATGATTCCTTATTATAACCAACTACATATTTTGAAAAATCTAAATTTTCTAATGGAAAATCTACCATTTCATTGTTTTTTTCATTAATATTATTAAATCTTTTTAAAGTAATTACTAATAGTTCTGGTAAATTCCAAAAAACTATTTGTTTTGTAGCTTTTTCTTTCTTTTCTGTTTTATCATTGAAAATTTTATTATTATCATCTAATATTTCTTTCTGTGTATATAATTCTATACATCCCTGTAAAGTTTTCGTCTTATCTATTGGTATATTTAACATAAAAAAGGGTTCTGGACTTGCATTCGTATAATCACTTTCTGTTGATTTTATTTCAGAAACATGAATTCCATAAAACATATTTAAAAACTCAGAATATTCTTTACTATACATATTTTTCATCATTTCATAACATGTTATAGCCAATTTATCTTTACTATTCTCTATATTACCTTTAATATTCATCTCTACTTCTCTTTTTATAGCTTCATGAAAAGATGTTAATAAAAATGTTAAAAATTCCGTTAAATCATTTTGTGCATATCCTGTAAAAATATCTTTATTCTTTAAATTTGCAACTTTTTGAACAGCACTTATAAAACCTGCAGGTTTTATAATGCAATTTTCACTCCACATTAATTCTCTCAACTTATCCCATTCTATTAACAATAAACTTTCTGGAATTTTATTGATTCGTTTTCTATATGTTTTTTTATTTAAAAAATCATTCAATAAATAAGAATGAGATATACATTGAAGTGTGGAATTAACAAAACAAGTATTTCCTAAATTTCCAAGACCAGTCAATCCTCTATTTTCATAACTATTATTTTCTTCTAAACTGCTCATCATTATTTATATTATTTCATATTAATTTTTTAAATATATTTTAAATATATTTCATAATTCTTAATTAAAAAGAAAACTAATTAAAAATATATAATAATGAGTGGTAATAATGAAATTTTATATGATTATTTATCATTATACAGACAACATTTAAATACTATTCAATCATTTATTAATTTAAATAATAATATAATTATTGGTATTAATAATACAATTTCTTCAATAAGAAATAATAATAATATAAACAATAGACCTTTTAATAATCAAATTAGACCTATTTTCAATTTTGGAAGACCTAGTTATCCACCTCCACCGCCTCCACCACCTCCACCACCTAATTTTAATATGCCTCCACCACCTCCACCACCTAATTTTAATATGCCTCCACCGCCTCCACCACCTAATTTTAATATGCCTCCTCAACCATCCCGACCACCAACAAGAAGAAGACCTTTATTTCGTAATAGAATAAATAGTGTTGGAACAAATACGCGACGAAGAAGAAACTCAAATAGAAATCGTGTATTTCAACCCTTCTTTTTTAATGCTACTATTGATACAAATAATTTAAGAAATACATTAAATAATTCATTATACGATACATATCCACAAATATCACTTCCAAGAGAAGAATTTGATAGTCAAACAACATCTAACACTTGGGAAAATATTCGAAATATACACAATTTATCTGAAAATCAAATATGTCCTATAACTCGTGAAAATTTTAATAATGATACAACTGTATCAAGAATAAATCATTGTGGTCATATTTTCACAAGAAATCAACTGTTAAACTGGTTTCAATTTGATACAAGATGTCCTATATGCAGATACAACCTATCTCGTGAAGGAAATGTAGAAAATGAAATTATAGATACATCTGAAAACAGCGTTATAAATAATAATTCTATAAATAATAATTCTATAAATAATGTTGATAATTCTATAACTAATGTTGATAATTCTATGAATAACCTTGATAATTCTATAAATAATGTTGAAAATCAAGATACTATTAATCCATTAAATAATTTCACAAATTTATTAAATAATACCTTTGATAATTACACATCCGCTGATTTAAATCATGATTTTAATTTATTTTCAAGTGCAATAAACAATCCAGATACAATAAATGATATAAGTGAAAATTTATATAGTATAACAAATGAAATAGCTAATAATGTTATGAATGTTTTTACAGAATTAGCCAATGATAATTCCAATAATACTCTTAATAATAATATGCCATATATTTTTAATAATTTTCAACAAACTTTTCCAAATAGCACAAACTTCCCTGGAACAAATTATAATACAACTGATAATCCTTTTTCTTTATTCTTTCAAAACAATAATACTACAACTTCAAATGCTACAACTTCCTCTAATACCGATACTGAAACAAATGATATAAATTCTGAAACTAATGATTCTGATGATATTGTCGATTAAAAATAAAAAAAATATATTATATTTTTTTTATTTTTTTTAAAAACCAAATAAACTTGTTATTGTTTTTTGACCTGTTTGTTTGTTATCATAAACTCTCAATATATCATTAAACAACAACTCTTTCACGTGTTTATTTCTTTCTTTCATAATGTATTCAACGCACTTTTTATCATCATCTTTCCATTTTCTTTCCAATGAACGAACCTTTCTTTCAAAGCCTTTTTTCCTTTTCTTAAATATTTTTAATTGCTCCAATACCAATGCATAAATTTGCATTACTGGTTTCATTATCTGATTTGTTATATAAATTTTATAATCAGGTTTCAATCCATTTTCTTTTATATAATCAGGATGTTCTATTTTATCACCTTGTAATTTAACCTTTTTCCCTGTTTTAATATAGACAAATGGTATTCTACTACCTGTAGATGGTTTATTACCTGGATCTCTTTTCCCCATTCTATCAGCCAATACTTTATGTGCTATACTTTCAGGACATTTATAAAATTCTCGTAATGATTTTGTAATGATGAGTTTATCCAATGGTATTTTTTCATCTATAATATCTTTCAAAAATTGCTTCGTAAATAATACCGCAGCCTCAATATCTTGCGATTTCATTATAATATCTATAATTCCACCATATATATCTTTCACAACTGGCGCATTATCTCTCCTCTTCAACACTATCCCCATCGATTTTCTCTTACATTTATTTATATCGTGTTCATACAACATACCCACATATCTCTTCTTTGATAACAACAAAAACGGATCAAAAGTTTTTTCATATTCCAAATCGTGCGGTGGTTTCAAAAATTTACTCGCTATTTCACCACACTCTATCGCCAGTTGAATAGTTATGTCTAACGCTTTTTTCCCTTTTATCTTTGTTCCATCCAATTCCTCTGCATTAAAGGTCATAAAACAGGAGTCTGTGTTAAATATTTGTAACTTACCAACACCACATGCGAAAATACCATCTTCAGTTTCCAAATCATACACGTATTCTTCTCCAGAATTCCTTGTAATTTCCATTTTTTTTAACATTGTTGGATCTTTACCCCATTTTTTACATGAACTAATTGTATAATAATCATTACCATTATTTGATTTATAATTAACAGATAATTTTTTATAACCTATTGATGTCGCCAAATAATATAAACATTGTGCTGTTATTTTATTTTTTGCAAGAAAGGACATTCTTTTGTCTATACCATAATTATGTGTTTTTGCACCATTTGCATCATAATATCCTTCAAAGAAAGCCTTTCTAATAGATAATTTAGAATTTAATATACAATCAGGAACTAATTTTTCTTTGTTTTCATCATAAAACAATGGTCTATATTTATTTACCATATATACAATACTTCCAACAGGAACTAACTTATAAACACCACTACTTTTCAATGTATCCAATACTTTAAATTTTATAGGTTCAACCCTTTCCAAAATTTCTTTATAATAATGTAATCTTTCCAAAGTTGCGTTATTTAAAGCCCAAGTAAACTTATTTCCCCTTCCTTTTTTCCCATTTTTATATTTTCCACAACTTCCATCTCCCATAAACATACCCCAAACTCTTGCTTCATCTTCAGTAATCTCATAAGATTTAGTATGAATATTTATAATTTCTTTATCTAATTTACCATTAAATTCTTCAGGGAAAGTATGTGATAATTTGGTTTTACCTACTATACAATCCGTTGGTTTTATTTTTTCAAACTTGTCATTTACCAAGCTATGGTCACCAGTTACATCAACAACACCAATATGAGTATTAACTCTATATATTTTTTTATTTGTTTTATGTCTTATAACTTTTTTAATAGGATTCCATTTACCATTAGCCCAAACTTTATATTTTACAAATGCTTTTTGTTTTTCTCTTCTGTTTGATTCAACTGTATCAAATGGTTTAAAATTTTCATATTCAATCCAATCATTAGATAATGATTCAATTGTTTTAATAACAACTTTATTATCTTCATTTTGTAAAATTAATGGTTCGTCACCAGTAACACTATCGCCGTATACCACCTTGGACTTGCAGCGAATTTTTCCATATGTTGTATCACATATTTTATTTCCATATATTCCTTCAATTATTTTTTTTCCATAAATCAATAATTTTCTACCCGTTGCTGTTGTTGACGCCGCAATATCCATCTCATAAAAACTACTTGTTCTGGCACCTGTCTGACCATATAATGAATTTGCTGTAACCTTTAAACCCAATTGTCTTTTATCAAACACATTCTTCATAAAATCATCATATGTATCTTTTACGTTTAACACTTCCTCTTCATCAAATTCCCACGTTTCTTTTTCACCTATAACTTTACCTTTTCCATTTTTTACACTATACAATCCACTATATTCTTCACCATTTTTTAAACTTATTGTTTTATATTTAATAAATTTTCTGGTTGCTTTTCTCCCTGCCAAAAGTTCATGTAAAACAGCAGGCATGATTGCCTTTTTCCCTTCTGAAAACTGTGCAAATCTACACGTTTTTGTGCCAACTTTCACTTTCTCTCGCGCTTTTCCTTTACCTTTATTACGCCATATATATCTATCATAAGTAATATCCACATACTCATAACCTTCCAAATTATCATACTTAAAATTACCTGCTTTATCTCTCACTCCCCATATCATTTCATTTCCTTTATCATCAGTAACAATGTTTCCTTTCATATCATATTCTTTCGTCCATACCTTACTATCGTGTGAAATATTTTCACTAATCATTGAACTTGGATACAGTGAAGCATAATCTACTACTGCTACTGGATTATCAATATATAAACCACAATATGGTTTCAAACAAATTGCTCCTTCATAACTGGTATCGCCCTTTTCCACATCCAAAACAGGCATCAATGTTTCTTTTTCTGAACATTTTTTTGCAATGAAAGATAAAAGCTTTATACCCTGACCACGCATAACAATATATTCTACAGGAACATAACAAATATTTGCAATCTCAGACATACCTGTAAATATATCATTCTTCATCAACAAATTATGCACCAAATTACAATCCTGAAAACAATATTTTGCAATTATAGCTCTCTCATCTGGTCCTTCATTTGTTAATCTAAAAATATCTTGAGGTGTAACATCATCCTTAGCCAAACACCATCTGCATTTTTTTCCTTTTAAATCTTGAGCAAGTTCTTTACTATTTATTACAAAACTTCCCTCGTTCATTTGTTCCACTATGAATTTCTTTCCTTGTTTATATTTATCTGTCGAATGACCCAATATTTCAAAACAAATATAATGTCCGTTTTTTAATCCCATCAAATTTTTACTTTTTATAAGTGTTTTATCATCTATATTTGTAATATCTTTTATCATATCACCTATAAAATGAGATGCTACGCTATCTAACTTATAGGATGGTAAATTAATTTCACGTCTAAAATGATTATATAAATCAATTTGAATTCTTCCTTCCATTTTAATATATTTTAAATCATGTGTCCCACTGGCTATCTTAATAGATGAATCAATTACACGCGATTGTTCACCCATTAACCGTCCTAATTGCAAAAATTTTGCTTTACAACCTAACTCTTCAGCTCGTTCAATCATAAACTTGTAATCAAAACCAAAAATATTATACCCAATAACAATATCAGGATCTTCGCGTTGTATCATTCTTGTCCACGCTAATAACACGTCTTTTTCTTTTTCATATGTTTCTATTTCACAATTTGGAACATCTGGACAATCACTGCAACTATTTAATACAATCATATTATTTAAATATTGTTCCTTTTCACCCAGTCTCATAAATGTTGAACCTATAAATGTTACAGTATCACCTTCCACTTCTGAAAGACATAATTCTGGCTTAATAATTAAAGAATCAAAATAAGTTGAATTTGCTTTTCTATATTTTGGTTTTTCTTCTGTCCGACCATTAATATATTTTGTTTCAACTTCATTTAAATCTAATGTTAAATCATCTATATTTATTATTTTCCCTTTTTTTTCTTTTTTTACACCATCTTTTAAATAAGTAACATAAATTTTTGAATAATTATATATTCCTGTAAATATTCTATTCAAAATTTCACTTTTAAAAACAATATCTTCGTTACTATCTAATAAATTAATAATGTTTTTCTTTTCTACTTCTTTATTTTTAAATATAATTGTTTTCTTTTTTGATATATTAAAACCATCATCCAAATCCGCATCATTATTACTTGTTATTTTAGGCCATTCATTATACTTTTTTATTTTCTCAAAAATAATTTTATCTATAAAATTATTTATATCTTTTTTTCTTGTTATATCCTTTTTCAAATAAATTTTATCAATACCTTCAATGTTTTCATAACCAAATGCTGTATAAATTAATTTTATTAATAATTTTTTCTTTTCTTCCGGTGTTTTTTTTCTAATCTCATCTTTATTTTTATTCCAATGAATTACTATTTGACGACATAATTTTAAATATGTTTTCTTTGCTAATGGAAAATCACCATGACTCGATGATGCTTCTATATCAAAACTACATATTTTCAAAGGAACTGCCGTCTCTTTGCTTTTTTCAGGTTTTATACTTTTATAATCTATCCAATATTCTTTATCACAACACGTTTGATTTTCAAATTCAATATCGTCATCTATATCATCTTCACTAAAAGATATCCAACCTGATGGAGAAATATCATTTATATGAAAGAAACGTAATAATGGTGGCAATTTTGCTTCATATAATTCTGTTTTTTTATTAGTTTTTTCATAATCATAACCACCATCAATTAATTTTCTTTTTCTAAAATCTTCGTTTTCAGTATACCATAATGCTTTAACTTTATTATATGCTGTAGTGTTTTTAAAACTAATCTTAATAAAATTATAGTATTTATTATTATCAAAACCATACAATTTTTTTTTCTTTATTAATTTAAATTTGTTCACTGATTCTGAATAATAATTTCCAATTTTTTTCTTTACTTTTCTTTCAAAATTTTTCAATTCAGAAATACCCCATGTCTGTGGAACTTTTACATAAAAGAATGGCTTAAAATTCATAACATTTATTGCAAATGTTTCACCTTCTTCATTCATTCCAAACATTTGTATAAGAGTTTCCTTTTTATCTTTCTTTTCAACATACTCTTTATTTTCTTCTTCATCAGAATCCGACTCTTCACTTAAATCTTCATTATAAATTCTAAAATCAAATAATCTAACAAAAATTCTTTCAGACATCTTATTTATAGATTGTTTATATGTTTAAATTTTAACCATTTAATATGAAAATCAATTTTTAAAATTTACATAATGTATCAATGCTTTTTAAAATTATTTAAATATATCGTAATAAATATATTTAAATATGACCGACTACACCTTTATGAAATCAGGATTTGATACTATCGACAACGGTGAAGATGTAGATAAAGCGCAAAACTTAGCTGCAACTTTAGTGCATTTTTCAGAAAACTCTTTATTACACGCAGCTTTATATATTAAACATTGTAAGAGAAATAGCATAACTCCGGAAGATATAAAACGTAGCATGATGTTAGAAATGTTTATGTTTACAAAAAGAGATAATTTAGAAGAAAAAATAAATGCCATTAAAGATGAAATTTATGATGGTGAATCGGATGAAGAAATTATTTTTAACGACAAACCTGATAAAAAAGAAGATGCTTTCTGTGAAAGTGAATGCAAATGCGCTATGTGCAAATGTATGAATACTATTTATACAAGATGGGAAAAGTGGGAACCCGAAACTTCTATAC
>Ga0315315_10002383_pt1 | contig 17176 bp, 13 predicted proteins | sample M140m3416metaG_FD_203699 | JGI IMG/M metagenome (GOLD analysis project Ga0315315, IMG submission 203699) | Ammonia-oxidizing marine archaeal communities from Monterey Bay, California, United States - M1 40m 3416 | ecosystem: Environmental > Aquatic > Marine > Intertidal zone | place: USA... | reverse complement strand
CATCCCTCGTAAAAACGGGGTTTGTCTCGACCCATCCCGACCACCCAGGACCCCAGGCCAGCCAATGCCACGTCATCGTCGCGACCTGTCCCAATGGCCACGTGGCAGTGTCCTGATTGGCCACGCCGTCGGTTCTTTTGGCCTGGAGTCCAAGCCATCCAAAGCGACCGTTTCGGGCCGTTTCGGCCATTTCCCGCCCAAAAAGTGCCGACGGTGCGTGCGCTAGGCCCCGTCGGGGTTCCGTTGGCGCCAAACAAACAAAATTCGCAAGACCAACGGGGCCACACTCCATAGTCCCGCCAAAAGTCTCTGCGCGCTTGTCGCAACAAGGGCATTCTCCGGTCTTTGCCCGCACTTCCCGCCCACCCTTCCGGGCCCAACTTTCACCTTCTCCGCCTTTCGTGCGTCGACTCATGCCAAAGGGCGGGAAGAAGCGCGGTGTGTCGGTGCCGTCGATTGGTCGCATTTACAAGCAGGCACGCTCCACCAAGCCGAACCCGAAACCGAAACCGAAGCCGGTCATCGTCGATTCGCACGGGCAATCCCGACACCCGGACCATGACATTCGCGCGCTGGCCGTCGACACCGCGCTGTCGCGCACGCTGGCCGCCGGTGCCACCACCGCCTCGATTGAACGCGACACGGCGGCCGTCGACGCCGTGCTCGACCTGCCCGCGCGGTGGCTGGGCCCGAAGCTGGCCATCCGTCTGCGTGCAACCGACGTGCCACTGGACGCGTGCGAGCGCATTGCCGCGCTCCTGGGGGCGGCGGTCGGCGCGGGGCCGCTCGACATGCGCTGCATTGCGCACACCGCCGTGCTCGGCCTTGGCGAACCAATTGCGTACCGGCGCGCGGGTGGCGATCGCGTGGGCAGCGTCACCGCGTGCAAGTTTCTCGACGCCGTCAAGCACCTCGTGTGGCCAACCAACCCGCCGTTGACGATGTGGGACGCGGTCTTCCGTTTGATCTCGGCTGCGACGCTGCCCAAGCGCAACCAATCCGAGCGGTCGTCCACGCACGGCGACACGTGGGTCGACCACTGCATCGGCCATGCTCTACAGGCGATGCTCAACCAACCACTCGACGGCATCGACGGCATCGACGGCATCGACGGCATCGGTGGCATTGGTGGCATGGACGACTACGCCGAAGAGCGGCTTGGGCTCGACACGCTCCTCGACATGCGCGCCACACAACCCGACTCGATTGTCGCCGTCGTGGCCGCGCTCCACCGCATCGAACGCGCTGCGCTTGCACCGGCCACGGCCACGAATGCTCTTCGCACCGCGCTTGGGATGAAGAGCACACCGAATGGGCTCATGGGCGCAGACTTTGCGTCGCTGGACTCGGTGACGATTGATCAAATCCTCCAGCTTGGTGACGCGGACGATTGCGACTACGGTGGATGTGCAGGGGTGGCGCATGCGACGATTGCCTCCCTTTACGACGTCAGCGACAACGACGATGGGGAGGTGTGTACGGGAAGCGTGGGGATGAACTCGATGCACTTGATGGGCGCCAATGGGCGTGTTAATGATATTATTGGCACTGTTGATGTTGATGGTCGTGGTGAGCTCGATGGCATGGATGGTATGGACGATCAAGACGATCAGGACGATCAGGACGATATTGACAACAGCTTGCTGCTGTCGCCTATTACGCTCGCGTCGACGCGCCGGGGCTTAAAATCGCGGTCGCGGTCGAAACATCTCGACTTTGGTACGCACGTCGAAGACGACGAAGGCGACGAAGACGGTGACGAAGACGACGACGAAGTCGAGGCCATTCTTGGCCGTGGCGCGACGGCGCTTGTGTGCTCCAAGAAGCCGTTGATGCCACTCGACGGCAGCGCCCCGTGTCGTGCGGCCGACTGCCGTCCCCACTGGCGTCGGTCGGACGAGTGCAAAGCGTCGCTGCACTTCCGGATGCAAAGCGGCGCACTGGCGCGGTTTGTCGAGTCGGACGGGTGGGTGGCCGTTCAGACGGAGGCCCCGCTGATCCACCTTGTCGCGACGGGTGGGCCTGGACCTGCCATGCTTGCCAACGAAGCTCCGTTGAATTGGAGAGACGGAATTGTCGACTGTGACTACACGGCGATATTTCGGCCCGTGTGAATAACGCATGTGTGCCACGAACAGAGAAAAGGGGGCGGGCGCGAGGCTAGTGGGAGGGAGAAAAAGCGAAAAAGGGCAGAAGGCGTAAAACGTTTTGCACATGTCCAAACGCGCCGCCCAACGTGGCGACGGCGCCATGGGCCCCGGCGGCGCCAAACCAACAAACCCAACAAACCCAACACCGACCATGCCCAATCTGAGCAACCTCACGCTCGCCACACGGCGCGGAGTCGTGCAGATCCCCGAAATGGCCAGCTTGATCGCCCGTTTTCTCATCGCCAGTAGTCAGGACTCCACCGAGTCCTTGTGCGACGCCGTGCGCAACTACTGCAGGCTGGTCGTGGCCACTGGCAACGAAGACGGCGTCGGGTGCGACGAAGAGCAAGTGTGGAAAGAAGCGGCGAAGCTGATGGGGCTGTTGAACAAGCGAGACGGTGAAAGTTGGGAGCAGACGTTTCAGCACTGGTGTCGCATCGTCGACGGGTGCAAGCGTCGAGAAAGGTACGGAGTCCCAAGCACCGACGCCATCCGGGGTTTTTTCACCGCGGTTCACATCGAGCCGACGTTCGCCAAGCGCTTGATCGACGTCGTCGACTCGCCGCTTGTCATGGCGTACCACTTTTTGCAGCACGACGGATATCCCAACGAATCCGAAGACATACTCGCGCATTATATTTGGGTTCGTCTCGCCGCTCACATCTTCATCGAAAACTACTGGGACGACCTGCAACGCGACGCGTGCATGGTGCGCTGGCTGGACTCCGACAGCCCGAAGACGCTCAACTTTTCCAACGTCTCGCCGCGCGACGATTACAACGTTCAAACAGGCGTGGTGCTTTTTTGGGCGTATGCCTTCGCCTTGCGTCGGCAACGCGAAGAGCAATTCGTGGTGCAGATGGACCTCATCGACCAATGGAACGAGAACCCAAACGGAGAACCGCCCGAACCCATCGCAACGCTGTACCCACCACGGTCACTGGACGTCGACATTAGGCAGATCGTCAAGTTGGACATGTCAATGGCCAAAACGCATTCCAATTTCAATCTGGATCCGGAGAAGTTCACTAGGTTTCTAAACAATCTCCACCAACCGGACGTGGACGCAGCCATCGACAACGGAGTGGTCGGAATGCTGCCCGATGCGATCGGAGAAATCGACCTCTCCAACAATTACTTATTGGGCGACAATGGCATTACCGTTCTGTCGGATAGGTTGCAAATTCTCAGCGACGCCGTGCCGCTGGTTCTGGCCAACGTGGGAATGACCGCCACGGGGTTGCGCACTTTGTGCACGAGCCTCGCCGCGCTCGACGCAGACGCTGTCGAAGTGCCAATGCTGGTGCTCGATCGGAACAACCTGAACGCCGACGTTGATGAACCTGGCGCGAGCCTTCGTGAGCTGGGAGAGTTGCTCAATCCGGGTACAGCGGTAGGCGACTCCCTTAAACTGCTGCGCTGCTCGCGCACCAAAACCGGCGATTCGGGTCTTGAGCACATCCTGAGAAGACTCCGAAACGCGGACTTTGGGCTGCGGCACTTGTTTTACGCTTACAATGGCGTTACCGATCGCGCGTTTTCCAATCTCGTGAGCTGGGCCATGCGCGACACGCCGATCATGAACCCATTTGCCAGCGCGCTCCGGACTCTGAAACTTGCTGACGACGGCATCACCGACGTCGGCTTCAATGCCATCCTCGATGCGAGCGCCAAAGCCTACGCCTTTCCGAGCCTCCGTAAACTCGCCGTGCTCAGCAAGAACATCACGGCCGATGCGCTCGACTCGATGGTGGCTCGACTCGGCGCACAACCAAAGGCGGGCGAGCATTTCCTGCTGGAACGACTGAAGTACTTTGCGGGTCTTTACGTCGACGGCGCCAATAAAATCCCAGGAAAGATCGTGCTCGCGAAGCAAAACAGAGAAATTGTAATTTCACTGCTCGCCAGACAGGACGAAGGCGTGAAAAAGCGCACAATGGGCGACGGCAAGGTGATCAGGGCCGCAAACGTGGCAGAACCACTGTAATTTCACTGCTCGCCAAACAGGACGAAGGCGTGAAAAAGCACACAATGGGCGACGGCAAGGTTTTCAGAGCGGTGAGAGTAGTGTGAACGCGATCGCTACTTTGTTTGGGTGTGGGGAACGCAGGAAACGGGAGTTAAAAAAAACAAACCAAATGATCACACCACTCGACAAAATCTCAAAGTCCGTTCTGCCCTCGGTTGTCGTCGACCGCGTTGACATCGTGAGCGCCTTGGCCGAGTGCCGCAACGAGGCGCTCAATGGGTGTGAGGATCAAGATCAGAGCTTCTTTGTGGGCATAAATAATCACGCCATTGGCACAACGGGTTACCGCGACTATAAAAAGCACCTTTTGCGCGTGTTCGACGCGGAGCGGTGGCGCGAAGAGCTGTGCATTTACGACGCTTCCAACTTGCAGGTGGACCTGCTGCCCACTGAAAAGGGCGAGTTCACGACGCTTGTACGCCTTCCCGAGGTCGATGCGCGGCCGCTCTCGCTGCGCTTCTACGGCGTGTCGATCAAGGACGGGTTTTGGCCCGAAGACACGCCGCGAGTAGACGCGCGTGCCAATATCCTGAACCAAGCGCTGGTCTGTCAGGCCTTTGAAGCCGAATTGCTATACGTTTTTGTGGAAGTGTCACCCATCACCGCTAGCCCTGAAGAAGATGGGCTCGAAGACGATGCAGACGAACAAGAGCAAGAAAAAAGCACAACTCCGGTCGTAGACACAGAAATTTCGGACGATATGCGCACTCTTCGCGATTGCGCAGACGACGAGGCGGCCGCGGGCAACTTCAAGGAGGCCTGGCTGATGGTGCGTGACTCGATTGATCCGACGATTGAAGTCGCTGAAGTGCCGTCGGTGCATGAACACGCCGTCGCGCCACCAATCGAGCTCGAGACCGGGTCCGAAGGCACGACGGCTGGCAATTTTCCGACGACGACGAGTGCTGCCGATCCGCGCGAACGGCGTTCCTTCCGACCCAGCGTGGCGTACAAGTTGGCCAATGGGAATTTGCACGTTATCCCTGCGGGCTTGTACAGTTCGGACGAGTTCTTCCAGGCGACCCTACATGCACAAGAGTTGGTGGACGCCTCCTTCAAAAACGACGCTGGTGGCAATGGGCGTCGGACACCCGGCGCGGCGTTTGAGACGACGAACAGCATTTCTCGATCGCTTTCACAGAGCGAGTCGATCGAGGCGGCAGAACAGCTCAAGCCACTGATCAGCGCCGCGGCCGCCCATGGCAGGCTCGTTATGAAATCCAGTCGCGAGGCCTCAAGAAACGCCTCCCGAGAGGCCTCTCCACAGGGGTCGGAAACGGCGTCTCCCAAGAATTCGCACCAGACGTCGCCCAAGTTGACAGCGACCGCGCCGCCAATGCCACTCCCCGACGTCGAAGCAGTTGGCGTAAGCCTCGTGGACCTTCACATTCGCGAGAAGTCGCAGGAAAAGCAGGCCGAATGGGCAGCGGCTAGTGTTGAGTTGGCCGAGCGTGCCAAGGCTCTGTGGGGCGGGGCGTAGAACGACCATGGTTTTTAGGTGCATGATGATGAATGATTTTGCATGTTTTAAAACATCACACTACTGTTGCGATTCCCTCGCTGTACGGGTGGCAGGCTCCCATGTACGGGACGTCGTCATTAAAGCCCCAGTGCGAAAACAGCTGGCACACCACACACATCGAGCAAAAATAGCTAATCAGACAGTCCGAGACGGCCGGGGAGTCACAGCACTCAGGCTCAATGTCATCTTTTGCTCGCACAATCGACCTTGCGTTACACACAGAGATGAAGAGAATGAGGCCGCCGAGTGCACTGAGCGCCCCGGCGACCTGCACACCCGTCGACGTGGGCGCGGCATCGGCTTGATCAATCGTTGTGACTGATTGTGCCGCGAGGTTCAATACAATGACAGCTACGGCAATCACCAGGCACAGACGTCCCGCGCCTCCACGGGCAACCGACTGAGCCTGTGCGACTGTACAGGGGAAGCAAAAGAAGACGCAACAACACGTTGTACCGTTGCAATCAAAAAGCCCGCGTCTCCACCGCCCTTTGGTCGTCGTCCCACTGCCATTTGCGCCAATTGACTCAAACGTCCATTTGTCCATTGCTGTTTCTTCTCTTCCCCATGTTCACTTATCGCCCACCGTCGAGGCCGCGCCTGCATTGGCCTTTTTGAGCAGCGACGCGAGCGAAGAACGCTCCGCAGTTTCCTGCTTGGTCACCTGTAAAAACGTCGTAACCGTTTGGCGATCGAGTTCGCGATCCTTTCCACTCAGCTTCACCATTTTGCCTTCCAGCTCGAACCTCATGGTCTGTAACTGTCGCACGGTAAAGTGTTTTGCGACGATTGGGTCGGTGCTGTGCAACATATAATGAAGACGGATACACTTCCAAGAAAATCGAGGCACGTCCACGCCCTCGGACTTGCAGGGCTTGCACACTTGGTTGATCCACGTGAGCGCGGCCAGCCGCCACAGAGCCTCCGGTGCCATCTTCTCGATGTTGTCCCTCACAAACGTCTCGATCGGGGTCATGCGTTGAGGAAGTGCGCACCCAAGACACGAAATGTTTTTCACTGGGAAAATTCGCTTCCGTGCTTCATCACGCGCAGACTGGGTTGAAAACACCGACGCCGACTCTTCCTCGTCGGAGACGCCCATCTCTCCAAAGATGTCATTTGTCACGCCGACGTCCGACGACTTCTTCTTCTTTTGTGGCATGTCGTCAACTGAAACATCAGAGTCCATGGCAGCCGTCTGGCGTTTGGGCACCTTCTTTTTCTTGCCCCGCTTTGATTCGCCACTGAACAACGAAGACTCCGCTCCATCAGCCGTCTCGCGAAAACCGTCTAACTCCAGCGCAAGGCTCGACAACCGTTCGTACCGAACGTCCCCACCAGGACCGCCATCGCGTTTGGCGGGCGGCTTCACTCCCGCGGATTCGAACAGGGAGCTCTGTCGCAGATTGGCCGATGGCAGGATTACGGACGACGGCGCCTCCGACTCGACCGATGCCACGCCATCCTCGTCGGACGAGTCATCGCTCATTTTTTGAACACAACATATACAACGTTTCCTTGCTTAGCATAGCGCGTGAAGAATACGCTTCATCTTCTTATCGTCGAGCGCAAGTTCGCCCTTTAGGATCTTAAACTCAACCTCTTCACGCGTGACAACTGGTGGCATTGGTGCCATTGGCGGCGTTGGCGGCGTTGGTAGCTTTGGTGGCGGAAGGGGCGCAAACGGACGTGTTTGCATTTGAAATGGCAGCTCTTTCACCGACTCCGCGGGCGTCGGCGTCAAGGAGGGTCGCAGCTTTCCGTCAGGTGTCAGATCGGCAGTCGTTACAAGCCCGTCAGCGACGGCTCCCCACAACGCCGCTCGAGAGTCGACTACGACGGGGTTAATCGGCTGAAGAAGGGGCATGTTGGAAGATGTGTCTTTGTGTTTTTTTACCCTTCTCCTAAAAATGTCAGGCCCGTTGGTGTTGGCACAACTGTTCCATCTAAGTTCGAACATTCTTCATAAAAACGAGCGCGGCCGCCTCGAGGCCGGCCAAACCACTACCACGCGCGTGGACAACCTGGCCCGACTTGCTCGACGATTCCAACACGACCCAGTCGTTTTCCTGCTCAATGTACACCAGTCGGTACTTTTCACTTGGGTGTTGTCGACACTGCAGAAACGGCAAGACGACCCGACCGTCGAATGCATCGCCACGCCGGATGTCGGAGGTGGTGAGCACGCAGATGCCGGCGAGGATGCACGCCATTCGGTGGATTTCGTTTGTCGACGTTGACCATGCGTGTTGTGTACCATTCATCGCCACCTGGTCACGCACCACATCAAAAACACAACAAACGTAAGCAAAGGTATGCAAAGCTGAACAACGCACTCCGTGCGTACCTCATGCGCATCGTTTAAGACGAGTGGAAAGTCCTTGGTGGCGAGCTTGTTGGCCGCACGTGTCATCAAGACGGACCGCCGGGTGCCAACGACGCTGCGCGGGAGCGTGAACGAGAGGATGAGGTCCCGAAATGCCGTCTGCCCAGCCTCGCTCTCAGCGGCCTCGCACAGGGCAGTCAGCCGCGCGTCGCGCTGATCGTCGTCGACTTGCATGAGGACGCTCGAGGCCGACAGGGTCAAAAAGTCCATCTTGGGCTCAACGGCGGCGTTGATTGCGCGCTCGACCATGAGGTTGGCAGTCGATTGGAAAAAGTCGAGGCCGTGCTGAACCAGCTCGGCGAGTGGAACGTTGGGTCCCAACTCCATCAGCGCTCGGCACATGCGCGCTGGTGAGAAGTCGTCGTCGCTGCAGTGCAGCTCGGCGATGCTGCGCTCCTTCCAATGCTTCACGAGGAGCGCGGCGGACGCGGCGGGGCTGGCGTCGGGGCTGGCGTCGGAGACGGCGTCGGTTGTACCCGTTGGCGCTGGCGCTTCTTCCATTTCGTCGTCTGAATCCGCAACGCCGTCGAGCGTGAACGACACGAGAAAAAAGAGCATGCCAATCGTCGTGTGCATCGCCGCCGCCGCCTCGTCGGTCTCAATGGCCAGGAAGACCCGTCGCGCAAGGGCGACACCCGTGTTGACCAAGTGCATGCGCGCGTCGGGCGCGAGCGTCTTGCCGGCCACCAGCGCGTCGCGCAGCGTGCACACGTGCGTGAGCGCCGCGTGGTGCGCGGCGACCGGCACCGCCTGGTCAAACGACACGGCCAGCTTTTTGCGAATGCGGCGGCACACCTCGTCGGTGGACAACGACGCGTCGGACGCGCGGCGATCGTCGCGCGATCGTTTCCCCGAACTCGACGACCCCGACGAGCTCGACGACGCTTCGCATCGATCGTCCAGCCGCTCCACAAAACGTGGCATTTTTCAACAACCTTTTGTAACAACGCGCCGACACGGCCCGTTTTTCTGCTCACGACTTAGCGCGCGCGTGCACGAGCAAGGCGCTGGGCGTGCACTACCACGCGCGCCTTTTGCTGCAAAAGGCGCAACGATTCGTGCTCGGCGGCCGAGGCCGTGGCGGTCGGCGTGGTGCCGGCGGTGTCCGACTCGACGTCGGCGCCCAGGCCCAGCGGCTGCACGCGCGCACCCACCAAGACCATCGCCAGGTCGACAAACGGCGCAAAATCCTCGTCGCCACACAAGTCGGCCACGTCCTGCGACACAAGGCGCGCAAAGTCGCGCGTCGTTGCGTCCAAGACGCTGCGCGGCAGCGGGTCGCGCTCGACGTGGCCGTGGGCGAAGCTCTGCACAAAGACGCGCACAAACTCGTTGGCCGACACGGGGGTGATGGCGACGAACGCGCGTGCCAACCCCGCTTCGTCGCGCAGCACCGTCGTCAGCATCGACTTTGCCACGTCAACGCCGTACTCGAGCCGGATGGTCGCCAAGAAGATCGACCACATGAAGACCAGCGCGCTCGAGACGTCGTAGGTCGTGGGCGTGATGCGCTTGCAGAACCGCGAGTCGTACTCGGTCAAAAAGGCCGACCCGTCGATGAGCGTGTGCGACGCCGTCTTCACCCCGACGCCCTCGTGCACCCAATCGTCGCCGTCGCCCTCCTTGAGCACCGCGCAAAACACGACGTTGGCCGCGCACGAGTTGGTCTTGAGCATCGACTTCTGCGACGCAAGCCGTGCAAACTTGGCAAACACGTTGCGCGTCGCCGCCTCCACTTGCAGCTTGACGTAGCGCGAGTTGTCTTCCGGCTTCAAGGCCAACGACGCGTCTAGCAAGTCGGCCAAGCGGTAAGTGTGCAGCTGCGACGCCACGACCGTGCCAACGACGTGGCGCGTGTCCTTTTCCGAGTCAAAGAGCAACATGGACGCAAACACGGGCGGCGCCACGCCGATGACCGCCGCGTCCAACTCGAGGAACAGGCTCAGAATGCGATAGGCAATTTGCACGTCGAGTGTTGGCGCGTCGTCCGTTGGAGAAAAGTGGCGCACGGTGACGGTCAGCCCAAAGTGCAAGAACTGGTCGACGGCTCCAGCAAACATGCCATAAAGCGCGCCGCGTGGGAAGAAGTTCCACCCGCTCTCGGGCGTGCCACCCACCCGGTACACGACACGGTCGCTACGATGGCGGTACGAGTCGGTCAACGAAAAGGCGGTGTCGTGCATGAGCTTATCGACCCACCAACTCGAACGGCCGCTGTTGAGCTTTGGGTTGAGCAACAGAATGCGCATTGCGGGCGACGCGTTGAGCCCTGGCGCTGGCGGCCACGCCGACATCACGCCGCGCTGGGTTCCCAGACCATAGACAAGCCAATCTCGGATGGTTGGTGTAAGCTCACATTTGGTAAACGGCTGCGCAGGCGCAGCGTGTCCGTCGCCGTCGCCGTCCGAGGCGTCGAGGCCACCGACGTGGATTTCCCCCGAGACCGACGCCTCGTCGTCGCCATCGTCGACGCCGTCGGCAATGTCGAGACCAAACGTTGCAGGTGGCGGGCAAGAACTCGTCGGCGTCTCCGTAAGCGTTCCCAAGAAGCGCGCAAAAACAGGAGCGGGTGCAAATCGCATTGACGACCTCTTCTCTCTCTCTCTTCCTCTTTTTTAGTAGGGTTAATGAGGCTACAGGGATTAGCAGGCGCGGCGCGGGTGGTGGGCACAGCACGCACCCCGACTTTACTCGGAAAGCTTCGGATCAAAGATTTTTTGCCATTGAAGCTCGTCACACGGCACTGCTCTTGGTTGAACTCCACGATACGGTTGTCGCAATCGAGCAGCCGGATGAACCTGGAAAACACACGCGTCGGTCAAAAAAAGAAACGCGTTTGAGGTGGGGGGGGGGCATTGTCCTCACTCGACCATGCGCTCCAGCAGCTTGCGGCTCGCGCGACGGGCCGGACCTGGCAAAAAACGCAACGGGGTCAGCAGCAGTGTCGTAGGTGTGTGTGTGGGTGTGTGTGGGTTGGAGGCACAGGCAACGTACTAAAGACGACGATCTCGCAGCCGAAACTCAGTGCCAGCGCCGCGCAGAAGATGGCGATTGAGAACGTCTGTTTTTTGCCAACGCGCGAGTGGACATTTTTTGAGCACGCGCGCGTCAGCAAAAAAGGATGGTGGAAGAGGAGGGGGTATGGGTGGTATGGGGGTGGTGTGAGGAGCGCAATCGGCGCTGCGACCCACCTTGCCAAAGCGCCGCGGTGTGCTGATCATGACTTCCGACGAGCAGCGCTCCCACTTGTTGTGCGCCATGATTGCTGGGCGGTCAGACGACCAGTCGCCTTTATAGATGACCCTACTCACGCAGCGCTCGAAGCTGGAATGAAACTGAAGCTGGTGCTCACTGCGCTCAAAACCACGCTCGTCGACGAGCGAGAGAAGCGCGCGGAGGGTGCGCAAGTTGCAGCAGCCTTGCCACTTGTCGCTCGGCTGGCGAATGCCAAACGTGTCGGTAACGGAAACGGCCCTGGCCAGAGACGTGTCGTTGGCGACACTGGTGACCTGAACAGCGCTTCGTCGATGGTCCGCCGCCTGGCCAAGCTGGTCGCGGTGCTTGTCCAACGCGCCGCTGATTTCGGCGAGGCGGCGCTTGCGCGACAAAATCATGACTTTTATTGGGGGCAACAACCGCTACCTTCAAATCACTAACCATAGCGTGTTCTGCGCAGCGATGACGGGTGTCCTTGAGGACGTTGACGTCATCGGGGTGTTGCTCGGGTGTTTGTGCGCGTGTTTCATTTTATTCGTAGGTCGCTCCATCGCGGCTTCGATGCGACGCTCACAGCGGCGTTCATTTTTAGACGAGGAGCGACAACGGTTAATTTAAAAAGGGCGGGAAAAATGAGTAACCGACGCTCTTTTTGCCAACACCAACGGGCTGGGTTTTTACAAGAGGAGCAAGAAGGACGAGTGTCGTCGCGCCCCATGGGGAAGGAGAAGCGCCCGGCGCCAGGTGGTGGTTCCACCAAGGCAAAAAAGGCGCGAAAAGTGAAGGACGAAATCGACGCGTCCACGGTTGCCGAGAAGGAGGCGGCGGTGGCGGCCTACCTTGCCTTCAAGGCCGCGCAACTCCCACCGGGTAAGAAGAAGCAAACGGATCGCGAGGACAAAGAAATGGACGAGGCCAAGAGCGAGTACGAGGCCAACAAGACGGTGGCCGATGCGTTGGAGTACACGATGTGGGAGGCGGGCGACTCTCACTACCACACATGGACCCGGATTGCGGGCAAGAGCGTCCACGTTTACACCCACTCGCTCGAGGCGGCGCGCGAGGCGTCGCGCTTGGCGGCGGCGGTGAGCGTGTTCAACTCGATAGAGACCCAACGTGCGCGCAAAGTGGCCAAGTTTGACGAGTTGGCGGACAAGCGTGAGAAGGACAAGGCCAAGAACGGCGACAACTGTGCAATGGAGCGGCGCGTGCTCGTGCACCTGCGCGATCTCTTGGCGGAGCATGAGGATGTCTCCTTCCACATTTGCCCCGATGGGTGCCTCGCCGACGCGCTCTACCGCACCGCCGATATGCCGGATAAGCAATGGTTGATGCTCCAGCTCAAGACGACGGCAAAAGAGTATGACAAGAAGTCTTACAACAAGAAGTACGGATGCACGTACACGTCCAGGGGCTACCAGTTCAAAGACGTCAAGGGCTACAGCGGCATGCTCGTCGCGTGCGTCTGCGAAGGCGACGGCATGACGTGGGTCTTACCCGGGTCTGCGCTGGACGTGGGCAAGAACGCCGACCTCACAATCACACGCTCGGAGAAGAACGGCAAGCTGTTGCCGACGCCGTGTGGCAAGGTGAAGCCCACGACGCTCGCCGGCTTAGTCGCGCGGCTCTGTGCCGAGTGCGCCAAGGTCGAGGCGGAAGACCCCACCGCGTTGCCGACGGCGACGCTCGACGCCGCCGAGGCCATGCTCGGCAAGTCCCACGCGGTCGAGCACGCCGGAGTGCAGGCCTACATTCGCCACGTTCTCGGCGGCGCGTTGCCGTGGGACGGCACGCCACATTCGCTGATCCACCGCAAGACCTACTCGGGCAAGGTCTTCCGGTACCCCGAAGAGCAGAATGGCAAGACCGACTTCATCGTCTACGACGGCGCCGACATCAACAGGCTGCAATTCAAGACGGCGAAGAAAGTCCCGGGTCATGCTGGGTGGTACGTGGACCTGGCGACGAACGCGGGCAAGGACACGGACAGCAAGAAGCTCAGGACCAACAATTCCAAACACGGCGACAATACACATTACGTGATGTGCTTGCCACCCGCGGCTGCCAGCGGCATTCCCGGGGAGGTGCACTTTTGGATCGTCGACGAGGCCACCATGCTCGCGCACAACCTCATTGGCCAGGGCGCGCTCCACGGCTTCTACGTCCACATGCCCGATGAGCTCCAGGCGGATCGTGGCCGTGTCGCCAACAGGGAGAGCATCTACGAGTGGACCAAGGACCTCCATCGCATGTTTTAATTACACCATCGCTCTACGCGGGCACATAATACGGTCCGTAGATCTGCATTTGACGCCATTCCGGTGCGTACGTGTTCAGCTTATCCAGCTTAATGATCATGGTTCTGGCAAGCAAGAAGTTCTTGACAAAATCAATCTCGTCCGCATCCAGAGTCTTGCTCTGGATGCGATTTTCCATCGGCAAAACCAACTCAATGGAACGATTGATCAAATACTCGTTACTCGTCAAAAAGTTGATGGCGTCAAAGTGGTTGCTGGGCGCGTAGTTGGCGTCGTCCGCGTTCCAGTGACTTGCCCAAGCGTCGCTGAGGTCGGCGTTTTTCTCAGCGTACACATAGATTTTGTGTGTCGCCACCACCGCCGCTTGCATGTCGGCCAGCGACGGCATGTAGAGCGCGACGTTGGCGGCTTGGGCCAGCAGAGATTTTTGCACTTGAGAACGCGTGAACTGAAAGGGCGTGTCGCATGCCGTTGGCACGGGCTGCGAATCACGCCTGACAATACCCGCCGACAGCACGTCGTGCAAGCGTGTGTGTGCGTGCGCCATCTTTTTCTTTACAATACAACGTACAAAAATGGACAAATGCAGACTACGCCAACACAAGCGCCTTGTCCTCAAACTTTACGCGCAACCCGCCCAACACGTCCATGCCACTCGCTTGGAAGTAGAAGACGACCTCTCCGCCACGCCCGCCCTCGCCGCCGCCAGACGGGGGCGACGTGCTCGTCTGCATGCGATGGGCGGCGTCCGGCGGCGACGACGCGGCCATCGTCGCGAGCCGCAGCGGCTCGCCCGACGCCGGCAGCCGGAAGATGGCGACCGAGGCATCGTGTTCGGTGCCGTCGTCGTTGTCCCTGCTGAACATCAGCTCGTTGGCGCTGGGCAAGATCAACGTCGACGCCACAAACGGCTCCGGCGTTGCTGCGAAGATGGGCTCGTATGCGGACATCTCGAGGTACTCGTCGACGTAGACGGGCGGTACGAGCATGAGGTAGGACTCGCGCGAGAGCGCGCCCAGCACGAGCGCGCGTGCCAACCGGCGCTCCGACGACGCGCCGCGACGCACGTGGCACAGCGGGCCGACGACGGCGCTCAGCGACGGGAGCGGCACACGCGCCGCGCTCTGCAGCGCCGCGAGGGCCGCGCCCACGTCGCCCTCGGTCGCCGACGGCCGGCCAATGGGCTTCGCCATCGTAAACTGCCGCGTCATCGACGCCAAGTGGCCGCGCATCGTGCCACACGTCGTCGTCACCGAGAAGGACGGCGTGTGGGTCGACAAGATGGCACAGCACGAGCGCGTGTCGACGGGCTTGGCCACGCCTTCGTGAACAAAGGGAATGCTCTCCATGCGCGCGACCAAGGTCGCAAACGCCGTCACGCCGGTGACGCTGACCACGGCGTCAAAGCGCTTGAACGCAAAGTCGGGCGGGTAGTTTTGCACCGGCGTCGTCGAGGGCGCGACCGACGACGCGTTCGTCGCATCGGCCCACTCCGTCAGCTCGTTGATCTCCTCGATGGCCTTGGCGTCGTAGACGTCGCCGCCGGGCGACAAGAACCACGTGCCCTTGGTCTGGGCGTGCGCCGACTGTGCGGCGACGTAGACCACGCGTCGAGCGGGCGAGTCGCCGAGCTCCTTGGCGACCACGTCCGCACCGCCAGTTCCTCCACCCCGGCTGCACACGACGACGTCGCGCGCCGCGTCGAAGACGCCACGTTTCTCCAGCACGGCTTGGGTGGCCGATGTGTCGACGTCCAAGATCACCCACACGATCTTGTTGTTCGCCTTGGCCGCCTTTGCACGCACCCACTCGGTCGACGCCACGGCATACGCTACCGCTTCCGGCGAGCTGGCCACGAACGCCAGCGTCGTGCACTTGTTTGCCGACAAAGCGCATCCAATGTTCAAGGTTTCTAATTTGCCCGTGACCACATCAACCGCCATTGTTGTTTGTTGTTGTTACCCCCACAAACACACCCACTCTTCCCTCTTCAAAGGAGACGTAGCGCGCAGTAATGGCGCGTCAGTCTTCCTCAAACCACAGACGCCCGGTCGTGAAACACTGGACAAATTGTCCATGAGCAAAGATATGACCGGCGCTTGCCAGCTTGGCCTCTTGGCACGCAAGAATGGCGCGCGCCACGTCACACGACTCCCACGCAGACGCGACGGCGTCGTCAACCACGTTCATCTGCCAAAACAGATCGCGCGACCAGAACGCCACGTCGTCCATGGGGTTTGGGCGTGGCAGAGTGAGGTCGAAATAGCACTCGCCACCTGCATCCTGGGCCTTTGCCGATTGGTTGGACGCTTTGATGACGACGAGGGCGTCGTCGCCGGTCACGTCGGTCGGGTTGTGGGTCTCCTTGGTGATGCTCCGCACCGCCATGGTTGCAACGGTTGCAAAGTCGGCGTCGATTGTGTTGTGGAACAGCGTGCCGTTCATGGTGGGCGACGTGATGACGATTTCCACCACGCTGGAAATCGACATCGGGTTGACGACGAGCTCGCCCTGGGTGGCATCGACGAGCCCCGGGACGGCCGGCTTCGGCAGCACCCACAAATCGAGGCCCGCGTGCACCCGCCACGGCTCGTAGTAGTCAATGGGGTCGAAGAGCGTAAGCGCCGGCAACCGGGCGCGCACGGCGTAGTCCGCCGAGCCTGCCCACCCAAAGGCCTCGCGCGCAAGGGCGACGGCACGGCGTGCTTGGCCGAGCGCAAAGACGCTCGCGCCCTTGTCGGCGGCGAGCGCGTCCAGCTCGGCCTTGCGCGTCTTCATCATATCGTACGCGGCGGCTGGTGCCGTGGGTGGAGGCGACGCGGTGAAGAAGTTGACAACGTACGAGCGGTAGTTGCCGTGGTTGGCCGACAAGAAGCCGGACACGCTTGATAAACAATTGTACATCGCTTCGCTCATTGGACGTTCGATGGTCTGCGTCTCGAGCTCGTCATCTCGTGCGAGATTGAGGTCGGCGCTGTCGACCTCGTAGATCTCGACTTTCAGATTCTTGCCCCACACAATCGACATTTCTTTGGGCGTGGGCGAGCAGAGGCTTGGTTGGACCTTGCCCGACGGGCCGTGGTTTGCGGGGAGGCTCGGGAAGCCTGGGGCCGGCGCCGGTGCGCGGGCCGATGGGTGGTGGGCGCGCGGCGCACAAGAGGAAGGGGAGTTTTTTGTTGGGAGAGAACGAGAGGCGCAAGCCCGTTGGTGTTGGCCCTCCCAGGTCCGGAAGTCGTCCACTTCCCGGTGACCAAGTGGACGACTTCCGGACTTCGAAAATGGCAATGTCCGGAAACCGTCCGGAAGTCGTCCGGTGGGTGGACGGTTTCCGGACGGTTTCCCGACATTGGTCCTAAATGTCCCGTCATTTTGGGATGACACGTGGCAGTCGCTCACCGCCGGTGTTGCCATAGCTGGCGCGATGAGACGCCGTTGTACGAGAAGGACTGCCATTGGCGCGCCAATCGGGTGAAATAAGTCATGGTTTGCGCCGTGCAAACAACAGCGCTCGTCATGAGCCTACGTTCACATGCCCCCGTCAACCCACCGGATCGTTTAAGCCAGGTGTTGGCTATTGGAGTTCTGAATGAGCAAAGAAAGCTTCAAGTTTCGAAC
>Ga0315315_10002382_pt1 | contig 17179 bp, 18 predicted proteins | sample M140m3416metaG_FD_203699 | JGI IMG/M metagenome (GOLD analysis project Ga0315315, IMG submission 203699) | Ammonia-oxidizing marine archaeal communities from Monterey Bay, California, United States - M1 40m 3416 | ecosystem: Environmental > Aquatic > Marine > Intertidal zone | place: USA... | reverse complement strand
AATGTCTATTTTCTCACTTTATCGAACTCATAATTGCTTATAGAAATCATAGGCATCCAGCGATTTCATGATAGGGTAAATAAACATTAATGCGCGGCAAGTTGGGTCATGCTCATACAAAAAATTACTACTGCGCGATAATAAAGAATTGGCTTTGACCGCTTATAGCGGCAGGAAGTTAAGCTAGCCATTTTAAAACCCCGGAAATTATTCAACCGCCAAGTACGGTCAGTCCTTTCTCTGCCACTAATGATACTGCAGAAGCCGCCATAATGTTGCTAGACGGTTAGGCTACGGAGAGCGATCACTATCAGCGCACGTTCACGATATCGCGGCCAGTGTAACGCCGCTTAATTTTTTGCGGTTTTTGAAAGACCAATATCACATAACCTAATGGAATTGACTTAGCCGGACGCGCGGCCTACCTCTTAGGTCAGAAGTGGCACGTAATTTGGTTTTGTCAAGGGAACATAAAGACCTATGAATGATATAAGCGCAAACCCGCCTCAAACGCTGGGCAATCTCACTGGCGCACCTGGAGTTGTCAAAGACAGTTCTACCGCTGAGTTTTCCAACGACGTAATTGTCGCTAGCCAAGAAGTACCCGTCCTTGTCGACTTTTGGTCAGAATCTTGCGGTCCCTGCAAACAGCTGGGGCCGATTATCGAAAAGGTAGTTCAGGAAAAAGCCGGTGCGGTTAAACTGGTAAAATTGAATATCGAACAACATCCGGAAGTAGCCCAGCAGCTTCAGGTACAGTCAATTCCCGCTGTTTTTGCATTTGTCCAAGGCCGTCCGGTGGATGGTTTTGTTGGCGCGCAACCGGAAAGCCAAATTCGCAGTTTCATTGATCGCGTTATCAAGACCGCTGGTGGCGCATCGGGCCCGTCACCGCTGGACGCGGCGCTAGATCAAGCCGCCGCGTTATTGGAAGAAGGCGACCCCGAAAACGCAGCGGGTATTTATACACAAATTCTACAACAACAAGCCGGCAACATCGCTGCCACTGCAGGTATGGCAAAATGCTTAATAGCGGCCGGGCAAGTGGACGCGGCCAAGCAATTACTAGACGAGGTTCCAGCCGACAAACAAGCTGATCCGGAAATCAGTGCCGTACGGGCGGCCTTAGAGCTGGCCGATGAGGCTGCGGAAGCCTTAGGCCAATCGGCAGAACTTGAAGCCGCGGTCGCAGCAAACCCCAATGATCATCAAGCCCGCTTTGATCTCTCGCGTTCACTCTTTGCGCAAGGAAACGGCGAGGCCTCCGTTGAGCATTTATTGGCTATCATGAGACACGATCGCAACTGGAATGAACAGGCGGCACGTAGACAACTGATAAAGATTTTCGAAGCGCTTGGTCCGGAGGACCCTGTGACGGTCAGCGGGCGGCAAGGACTATCGTCGATTTTGTTTTCATGAGTGTCTTCGACCCTACTTTTGAGGACCTCGGCACCACAATCCCTATTTTTCCCCTATCCGGCGTACTTCTTTTACCTGGCGGACGTCTGCCCCTCAATATATTCGAGCCTCGCTATCTCAATATGGCAGCAGACGCGTTGGAGGCTGATCGGGTCATCGGTATGGTTCAGCCTACTGAGGAGGCAGACATATCGGAAGATCCAACGGTCTATAGCATTGGCTGTGCTGGACGTATTACAAGCTTCGAGGAGACCGAAGACGGGCGATATCTAGTTACGCTGAAGGGAACCGCGCGGTTTAACATTGTGGAAGAACTCAAAACGGAGCTTGATTATCGTCGCGTCGTGCCCGATTGGACACCCTACGCGACAGACCTCGAGGAACCGGCGGGTGCTATTCCAGACCGCAGCGAATTCCTTCATTTATTAAAAAAATATTTTGATATAATGAGCATGGATGCAAATTGGGATGCTATTGAAGAGGCGCCGTGCGAGCGGCTTGTGACGTCAATCGCGATGATCTGTCCCTTTGAACCGCCCGAAAAACAAGCGTTGCTAGAAGCCCCGACTTTGGAAAATAGGGTTGAGATTTTAGCCGCTTTGGTCAATATGGCGATCATGAGCAGCAACGGGTCAATAAACAACAAGCAATAGAGGATAAACGAACAACGGAAATACCTGGTGCTTTATAGAAGGTATTGCTGTTTGTTAGTAGTTTCCTGAGATATGGTGCGAAATGGCTCAAAAAACAAACCCCGTAGACCCAAAACTCCTTGAAATTCTCGTATGTCCAATAACGAAAGGGCCGCTTCAATACGATCGGGAGAACCAGGAGCTCATAAGTGAGCAGGCGAAGCTAGCATACCCGATCCGAGACGGCATCCCCATCATGCTGGAAGGCGAAGCCCGGTCGCTGGACCAATAGCGGTGCTTGGTCAGCAACCACCATGACATTTAAAACTGAACATTGGCCGACGGAAATTCGGCTTAAAAAAGAGCAGAAAACCCTCGAGGTAGATTTCGATGACGGAAATTCATTTGCGTTTCCGGCGGAATTACTTCGCGTTGAAAGCCCTTCCGCCGAAGTTCAGGGACACAATCCCGCCGAAAAGAAAGTAATTCCCGGGCGCAAGCATGTCGGCATTATAAGTATCGAAACAGTCGGCAACTATGCCATCAAGATTAATTTTGACGACCTTCACGACACCGGTATTTTTTCCTGGGAATTCCTCTACGAAATGGGACAGAACCAGCAGGCTATCTGGGAGGGATATTTGGCGGCGATCGCCGCGAGCGGTCTTAGTCGGGAACCCTAAAGCTATACTGGTGGTTTTGCATCAAAGAGCCTCGCCGCGCACCAAGCGGGGCAAGTCGCCGACATATCCCATCGCATGGCGCATGAGAAACTTTTTGGCCGACGGCATTTGATTTACAATAGACAGGCCAACGTCGCGTGCTAACCGAATTGGCCCTATATCGTTTGAGAACAATCGATTAAGGCTGTCTGTCACGGCAATTAAAATTAAATTATCGAACCGGCGCCAGCGTTCGTAACGCTCCAGAACCGCCGATGAGCCAATATCCAAACCCAACCTTTTCGCATCAACAATTAATTCTGCCAAGGCCGCCACATCGCGCAACCCCAAATTAAGCCCTTGACCCGCAATCGGGTGAATGGCGTGCGCCGCATCTCCAAGAAGCGCCAACCTAGTGTCAGTGTACCGGTCCGCATGTAAGACGCCGAGCGGAAACGCGAACCGAGGCCCGGTCAGCTCTATAGCCCCTAGCCAGTCACTAAACCGCTGGCGAAGTTCTTCAAGAAAATTCTCTTCGCCCAAATCTAGATAATAATCCGCCAAATCAGATCGGTCGGTCCACACCACATTACTTCGGTTAAGGGTCATGGGTAGCATTGCAAATGGACCATTCGGTAAAAAGAGCTCCACGGCCACTCCTTCATGCGCTCTTTCATGCACCACGGTACAAACGATGGATTTCTGCTCGTAGCGATGCTCGGTGCAGCCAATGCCCGATAAATTTCGGAGGGTCGAATTGCGACCGTCCGCCGCGACAACCAAGCCCGCTTTGATCCAAGACCCTTCTTCCGTATTTGCTACCGCGCTGTAACCATCGCACTCCAAAGCCGATACGGAAGCTGGGCGAATCACCTGAAGGCCAGGCGTTCGCTTTCCTTCGGCGTGTAAAGCTTCTCGTATCGCACGATTCTCGATGATGTAGCCGAAGGGCTGGTCACCCAAATCTGTATAATCGTAATGCAAAAATAAGGGCGATATGCCACGTAGCGGATGGCCGTCTACCACTCGAATGTCGAAAATAGGGGACGCGGCATCCTCCAAAGTCTTCCAAAGCCCAATCGACTTAAAGATATTTGCTGACGCGTGCGCAATGGCGGAAGCGCGACCGTCATAGGACTGAGAGAGAACAGCACTAGGCTTCTCGCGGTCTACAATCGTGACAGCTATCCCTGCCTTAGCCAGAGTTAATCCCAACACAAACCCGGCCATGCCACCACCCACGACGAGGACTTCCGGGTGGCTTGTTTCTAATAAAGACGACATGTACGGACCCTAAACCCGTAGTTAAACACCTGTCCAGCGGTTAAGGGTCTATGTTAGGCCGACAAATGATCAATAATCAATCACATAACTCAAGCCTGTGCAATTTTTAATCATATCCGGAGTCGGCGATTCCGACGATACCTATACCCTATTGATATAATGTTCTTTTTTACCTATCGCCAAACGGCATGGTTTTTGAAAACACCGATCATGCGGGTGCTAGCGGGTACGCTATAGCTGGGCCAGTTATCGAATAGTCTTATGAAAAGGAAATTTTAGATGAAGTTAGTAATGGGGATCATCAAGCCGTTCAAGCTTGATGCGGTGCGTGAAGCCCTAACGGCTCTAGGCATCGAAGGCATGACGGTTAGCGAAGTAAAAGGCTACGGGCGCCAAAAAGGCCAAACCGAAGTGTATCGCGGCGCAGAATATGCCGTGAACTTCCTACCGAAAGTTAAAATCGAGGTCGGGTGCGACGACAATAAAACAGACGCCGTTGTTGAAGCCATTCAGGAGGCAGCCAACACGGGGAAAATTGGTGACGGCAAAATTTTTGTATCGGCCCTTGCCAAAACCATCCGTATACGCACCGGCGAAACCGACAGCGACGCTCTCTAGGCGTATGATAATAAGGAGAAATTTAATGAAACTAATGAAGTCTTTTATCGGGCCGGTCGGTCTCGGCGCAGCAATACTGCCGACGATGACAGTCCCAACTCTTGCCGCCGTTACAGACGAGGTGGCATTCGTTTTTAATACCTTCTCGTTCTTAGTGCATGGTTTTCTTGTCATGCTCATGGCGGCAGGATTCGCAATGCTGGAGTCCGGCCTAGTGCGAACAAAGAACACGGCTGCAATTTGCCTGAAAAATATAGCTCTCTATTCGATTGCGGGGATCATGTTTTACCTTATCGGGTACAACCTGATGTACACCGGCGTACCAGAGGGTGGTTGGATTGGCAGTTTCAGTCTTCTATACAATACTTCAGAGGCAGAGCTGGCGCTGATAAATGCCGAAAACAAGACACCCGAACTTGTCAAAGGCGCAATGGGCGATGGCTATTCGGTTATGTCCGACTGGTTCTTCCAGATGGTGTTCGTGGCCACTGCGGCATCGATTGTGTCCGGCACCGTCGCTGAGCGCATCAAGGTATGGCCATTCCTTATTTTCGTCGTAGTCTTAACCGCCTTTATTTATCCGGTCCAGGCTTCCTGGGTCTGGGGTGGGGGCTGGCTCGATCAGATGGGCTTCTCCGACTTTGCCGGCTCTACGTTGGTGCATTCTACTGGCGGCTGGGCAGCACTTACTGGCGCCATAATACTCGGCGCACGAAAAGGTAAGTATGGCCCGAATGGAGAGGTACAACCCATTCCTGGGGCAAATTTGCCTTTAGCTACCTTAGGAACCTTTATTCTTTGGTTCGGCTGGTTCGGCTTCAACGGCGGCTCTCAGCTAGCCCTAGGCAGTGCTGCCGACGCAGCAGCAATCGCCATCGTTTACGTCAATACCAACCTCGCAGCGGCAGCAGGCGTGGTGGCTGCCATGATCGTGGCGCAGCTATTGTATAAAAAGATTGACCTCACGTTTGCGCTCAACGGCGCCATCGCGGGGTTGGTTTCAATTACCGCTGGCCCCGACCTCCAAAACCACCTCCACGCGATTATAGTCGGTGCGATCGGCGGCGTCTTAGTGGCAATTGCCGTACCGTTTTTAGACAAGCTGAAAATCGACGATGTGGTTGGTGCTATCTCGGCGCATTTGGTCGCCGGCATTTGGGGCACGCTCGCGGTTGGCATCTTCGGCAGCGGTTCGATTTTAACACAAGCGATTGGAATTGTTGCAATCGGCGCCTTTGTCGTTATTACCAGCGCTATCGTGTGGTACGTCCTAAAAGTATCTGTCGGCATCCGTGTCGACGAAGAGGCCGAGATCATAGGCCTTGATAAGGACGAACTTGGAATGGAGGCCTATCCTGAGTTTGGGCGAGGCTCACAGACCATTTAAGCCTTATAGGGAAGGCTTAGTTCAGTACCTCCACAGTAAAAGAGTTCAATAAGTATTTCCCTAAATTAAAAAAGAAACAACCTTATGAGGGGAGCTAAAGCTCCCCTCTTTTTTCTTTCATGCCCGCGCAAAACGATCCGGCCCAAGTAAAACTAAGCTTCCCCTAAACAAAAGCTTATTTTTATTTACTATTGTCCTAAATCAAGCATATATTTATTAGCTATTTTTAATTTTATGTTTGATAATGGAATAAATGATAAATCCAGCCTTTAACGAATTAGCGGTTTACCCCTTTTGGCGCCTCGCAAAACTATTAGAGGGCGTACCAAAGCCGGGCGAACTAGATGAAATTGCGTTGCAAATAGGCGAGCCCAAAATTCCACAACCAGGGTTCGTTGCTGACATCATTGCCGAAAATTCAGAAAAATGGGGTAATTATCCGCCGCACCCAGGCACCGACACCTATCGAGCGGCCTGCGCGAATTGGCTCACTCGTCGATACGGCTTACCCGAAGGGATGATAGACGGTGAACGTAACGTCCTTCCCTGCGCGGGCACGAAAGAAGCGCTCTTTCATATGGGCCTATTAGCAGTGCCGCGCGACCGGCCGACAGGCAATCAAAAGCCTTATGCGGTGCTGGTCCCCAACCCAGTTTACCAAGTTTACTATGGCGCCGCAGTTTTCTCCGGGGGTGAACCCTACCCAATCGCCGCGCCCGCAAGCAATAACTTTATGCCCGACTATGTGGGCCTTGATACTGATATCCTTGAACGGACAGCGCTAGTCTACCTGTGCAATCCATCAAACCCCCAGGGCGCCAGCGGATCCATGGATTATTTGACCGAACTAATTGGTCTGGCACGACAGTATGGTTTTGTTCTTGTCTTTGATGAATGTTATTCAGAAATTTATCGCGGTGCCCCTCCAATTGGCGGCCTACAGGCCTGTCAAAAACTAGGCGGTGATCTCAGTAACGTCCTAGTTCTCCACTCCCTATCCAAGCGCTCATCAGCACCGGGCTTACGATGCGGTTTTGTTGCCGGCGATCCGGACCTGATAGATGCGTATCGCACTATCCGAAGCTATGCGTCTGTTGCTGTACCTCTGCCGTTATTGGCGGCAGGTGAGGCGCTTTGGAACGACGAAGCGCATGTGGACGTAAACCGAGCCCATTACGCAGACTTGTTTGATATGGCTAAATCCATTCTGGGCCACCTTCCAGGGTTCTCAAGTCCACCCGGCGGCTTTTATTTGTGGTTAGACGTGGGTGATGGTGAATCAGCTGCCCTAAAATTATGGCGCGAGACAGCCGTCAAATGCATGCCCGGCGGATATATGGCCCAAGACGACCCCTTCACCGGCGAGAACCCGGCCGCGCGATATCTTCGGATTTGCCTGGTTCATGATAAACCAACAGCTCAAGAAGCATTGGAGAGAATTGCTAAAGTACTGGTGCCACGATCATAATGTTAGCAAATTCAAACAAAGTGACATTTTTGCCCGCGGCCATGCGTACAAAAATCCGCGCATTTGCGCTGCAGGCATGCGGGTTAGGCCTTATCAGCCTCCCGTTGTTCTTGGCAGCCTCTTTTGCTAGCTATAACGGCAGCGATCCGTCCGTCAACACCGCAACTGCCAGCACTGCTCAAAACGCAATGGGCACCATCGGCGCAATTGTTAGCGATTTAATTCTGCAATCCTTCGGGTTGGCTTCTATAATAATAATTCCAGTACTTTTATCCTGGGGCGCACGTCTAATTCGCAAAAAAACAATTCCGCGCGCACTGGTGAAAATCGGGCTTTTACCGGTTACCCTTTTAGTTGCCTCAGCGACATTGGCCTTGTGTGTCCCAACCACAGCGGAATCGGGGTTTGCGAGCGCCGGCGGAATCTTCGGGTATATCCTTACTAGCCCCACCGTTTTTACCGGGCTGCCTGCCACCGGATTTCTCCGTATTATGATCGTTCTAGCTCTCGCTTTATCGGTTATCTCGGTAACTGCCTATTTGTTGGCATTAAGTCGCCAAGAATGGGCATGGGCATTCTCGCAGCTTTGGCACGGAGTTCGGCGGGCCGGACTTAGAACATACCATTGCATTTCGCTCTGCAGAGAGAAATCTTGGGAAAGAGATTCTTTAGACGGTGGGGCAGCTACTCAAGAGGATCTGCCAGACGCAACCGCGGATGCCGAGGCCCCACCTCTAAAACCCCAACCAGTTTCCAAATCACGAAACCTAGTTGAGAAAAGAAAATCTCAAACTAAACCAAGCAAGCGAGCATTGGCAGCTAAGCAGCCCAGGCTTGATTTGGACGTACAATTAGGTACCTTTAATCTTCCATCATTTAATTTACTGCAAGAACCAGAAACCACATCTCCCTTATCCAAGACTGTTACCAATGACGCCTTGGAACAAAACGCCCGGTTACTCGAGGGGGTTTTACAGGATTTCGGCGTACGCGGCGAAATTGTCAAAGTGCGCCCCGGTCCCGTGGTGACCCTATATGAACTGGAACCGGCGCCAGGTACAAAATCCAGCCGCGTCATTGGCCTTGCCGATGATATCGCGCGTTCCATGAGCGCAATTTCTGTTCGTATCGCGACCGTCCCCGGACGCAATGTCATCGGCATTGAGTTACCTAACAGCGCACGTGAAACAGTCCTTTTACGAGAATTACTAGCGGCAAACGAATATGAAAAAACCAAGGGCAAGCTGCCCATAGTCTTAGGCAAAGACATTGGGGGCACGCCAATCATCGCCGATTTAGCAAAAATGCCTCATCTATTAATCGCGGGTACGACCGGATCCGGCAAATCGGTCGGATTAAACGCCATGATTCTATCTTTGCTATATCGGCTGCCGCCAGAAGAGTGCCGCTTCATTATGATCGACCCAAAAATGTTGGAATTGTCCGTTTACCACGACATTCCACACCTATTAGCCCCTGTCGTGACAGACCCCAAAAAAGCGGTTGTTTCGCTTAAATGGGCCGTTCGGGAAATGGAAGACCGCTATCAAGCGATGTCTAAACTCAGTGTCCGAAATATCGAGGGTTACAACAACCGCGTCGGGGAAGCCGCCAAGAATGGGGAAATTTTAACCAGAAAAATTCAAACCGGTTTCGATCCGGCAACCGGCCAAGCTGAATTTGAAGAACAAGAACTAGACCTTAACCCGCTGCCCTTTATCGTGGTTGTAGTAGACGAAATGGCTGATCTAATGCTTGTAGCCGGAAAAGACATTGAAGCCTCCATACAAAGACTAGCGCAAATGGCGCGAGCGGCGGGTATCCACATCATTATGGCTACCCAAAGACCTTCGGTAGACGTAATCACCGGCACGATTAAGGCAAACTTCCCGACCCGAATTAGCTTTCAAGTTACCTCCAAAATCGACAGCCGAACGATTTTAGGCGAGCAGGGTGCCGAACAACTATTGGGCCAGGGCGACATGCTCTATACAGCGCCCGGAGGGATTTTAACCCGCGTCCATGGGCCGTTCGTTTCGGATGAAGAAGTAGAGACGGTAGCTGATCACCTGCGAGCCCAGGCGGAACCAAAATATAATGAGACAGTAACCGAAGAACGGGATAACGAAATTGGCGAATTTGGGTCTGGCGGATCAGAGGTAGACACTTTATATGACAAAGCAGTAGCACTCGTATGCCAAGAGCAAAAAGCGTCCACAAGTTTCATCCAACGCCACTTGCAAATTGGCTATAATCGTGCGGCTCGTATTATGGAACAGATGGAGAAGCAAGGTGTCGTCAGTTTGGCCAACCATGTGGGAAAACGCGAAATTCTTGCAGGCGATAACTAAGAATTTTGTCGCCGTGTTAGCACTCGGGCTTTGTCTCGTCGTGGCGCCCTCTGCGGAGACAGCCAACAAGAGCGGTTACCGGCTAAATGAGGTTCAATCAGCCCACGTTAGTCGGATTACATCCTACCTCAATCGTATTTCCACCCTGCAGGCGCGTTTCATTCAAACAAACCCCGACGGCAAGACCTGGGAGGGCACGCTTTCTATTAAGCGCCCCGGCAACTTCCGTTTCGAATACGACCCGCCAGTGCCTCACACGCTCATTTCAAACGGCTTTTGGTTTATTCATGTTGACCGGGAACTAAAGGAAAGTAACTTTTTGCCCTTAGGCCAAACACCCGCAAGCTTTCTCCTCGAGAAACGGGTGAGTTTTGACAAGAACGTCAAAGTCATCGGGTTTCGTCAAAATGCAGGCCTAATTCATTTGAAAATTATGAACATGGAAAGCCCGGACATAGGCCATGTTACCCTAACCTTCAATGAACGGCCCTTAGCATTGCAGCAGTGGCGCATGCAGGATGCCCAGAACAAGAATACGCTAATAACGTTGCAAAACACCCGTATTGGTATCCGTCTTAATCCTGAACTATTTAAATTTGTTGAACCGGAACAGGAAGACCAAGACCAATAATTTCGCTACAGTGCGTTAAACTTAACCGCGAAGTTAATTAAAAATGACCCATAGTCGGCGCCCCATCATTGGCATTCCTGCGTGCAGAATAGAACTTAACGGAAAACCCGCCCATCGCGTCGCCGGGAAATATATCGAGTGTCTGCGAACATCGACAGAATGCATACCATTGCTTGTACCGGCATTCGGTAACATCGAGTTCGCCGCAGAAATCTTGGATAGGCTGGACGGGCTATTCCTGACAGGCAGCGGGTCCAACGTAGAGCCGCACCGCTATGATGGCCCACCGAGCAGAAAAGGCACAGCTCATGATCCCCATCGTGATGGCACTGCATTGCCTCTCATAAAAGCAGCCGTCGATGCTAAAGTCCCGGTCTTTGCGGTTTGCCGCGGCATTCAAGAACTGAACGTAGCGTTGGGCGGAAGCCTCCATCAAAATATTCATGAATTGCCCGGGAAAAACGAACACCGAATGAACCGAGCGGTGGATACAGATGAACGATTCTCCGTGCGCCACCCCATTACCATAGAACCCAATGGCCTGCTGAGTGAGATTACCGGTGGTTGGAAGCGCCAAATGGTCAATTCTCTGCACGGCCAAGCAATTGACCGGGTCAGCGATTGGCTCACGGTTGAAGCTATCAGTGAAGATGGTGTCATTGAGGCAGTCAGCGCCTCATACCCGCATGCTTTTGCGTTGGGCGTGCAATGGCACCCGGAATACCCAATGACTGAAAACTGTATTCTATCTCGAAGTTTATTCACGGCTTTTAGCAACGCCGCCATCAGGCACATGCAGACACGAAATTCGCCTGATGATCAAATAAACGCCGCTTAAATCACGCTTACAATTAATTTTTCCAGGAGAAAAAACATGACATACGCCATCCCGCTATGGGACACGCCCACATTGCCCATTGCCGACAGCGATGATTTATTTCCTGTTAATCGCATTTTCTGTGTTGGGCGGAACTATGAGGCCCATGCACGTGAAATGGGACACGATCCAGATAGGGAGCCGCCCTTTTTCTTCACAAAATTTGGCGACGGCGCTTTTACCGGTCCCGATTACCCCTATCCATCCGCCACCGAAGACATGCATCCGGAATGTGAAATGATTGTCGCTCTATCTAATGGGGGCACCGATATTCCGGAAAGCACCGCAGAAAATTGCGTGTTTGGCTATGGCGTTGGTTTTGATATGACACGGCGCGATATGCAGCAACAAGCTAAAGATATGGGGCGGCCTTGGGCGCTGTCCAAAGGACCCGATTTTGCGGCCCCCTGCAGCATTCTTCATAGGGTTTCTGAGGTCGGGCACATCACCAACGCCGGACTGCTTTTCACTGTTAATGGCGACATCCGCCAAGAGGGTAACGTCAACCAAATGATTTGGTCGACAGCAGAAATGATCGCCTATTTGTCCACGCTGATTACCCTGAAAGCCGGAGATGTTATCATGACCGGCACGCCAGCTGGCGTATCAGCCGTGGTGAAGGGTGATAAGCTTGTTGGCCACGTCGACGGACTGACGGATTTGAAGCTCACGATCGTCTAAAGACTAGGCGTATTGGAGGCTAAATTGGCGATGCGTACGCATGGCTGTCGGTGCCACGGGTGAACTAAAGATCCCCCAAATCCATTTCGGGTATGATAAGCGCGTTAGCAGATAGGGAGATGCGAACATCATTACCGTAATAGGGATGAACCTCGTGCAGCATCCAGCCTGGGAAAACCACTAACAATCCTTCTTCAGGGGCGATATCAAAGCTATATCCAAACGGATCGTGCATTTTAGGCACGGTGCGCGCGCCCGAACGCGGGTCTATGAGTGACAATAAGCCGCTATATGGGTGTTCCGCTGGCGCCAGCTCCGCAGCCACATAATAAATAGCGGACCAAAGACTGCCATCATGGCTGTGTGCGCGCGTATAGGCGCCGTTGCGAGAAATATTGGCCCAACCCGTGACGATAATATCCATTTCTGGAGCGAAATCAGCGACCGTAGCGCTGGTCATTTCCTGTAAGGCGCGGCCCAAACATTCATTAAAAATTTGCATTTCCGGCTCATCCCACTGCATCAAATCGTGGTCTGATTGCCATCCGCCGATATTACTCCCTATATTTTGGTGGCGAACGGTTTCGCGGGACAGAACAATTTCTTTTAGCCGAGGATTAATTGCCGCTAATTCAGGCACCTTTTGCATACGAATAGGGGTCGCAAAGACGGATGTAATTTGTTGTTTAATGTTATCCATTTTCCATTACGGGGTTTGATGTGCACTAAATGGGTAGATAAAGCAGAGCTATGCCCTAAGAAACAATATAAATAGATTTATCCCACCGTCGCTATAAGCCAAACAACATTTTGGATTCATTGGACCATGCGCCTTGTAACTTGGAATATCAACTCTGTTCGCCTGCGGATGCCGATTATCGCGAAGCTGGCAAAAGAAGAAAGACCCGACGTTATTTGCCTCCAGGAAACCAAGGTCATGGACGACCTATTTCCTGTTGCTGATATTGAAGCGCTTGGGTATCACCACCTCGCCTATTCGGGAATGAAAAGCTATAACGGCGTTGCTATCCTCTCGCGGCTGCCGTTTATAAGAACCGAAATGAAAGAATGGTGCGGTAAGAACGATTGCCGTCATATTTCCGTAACTTTTGAATCAGGGATTGAGCTGCACAACTTTTATGTGCCTGCAGGCGGTGACGTTCCTAACTCAGAGGTTAATGAAAAGTTCGCACACAAACTCCAGTTCCTTGATGAAATGGCAGCCTGGTTTGCTACAATGCCATCTAAACAGAGCTCAAGAATTCTGGTTGGAGATCTAAATATCGCACCGCTTGAGACAGATGTTTGGTCTCACAAACAGCTTCTAAAGGTAGTTAGCCATACGCCCATTGAGATCGAGAAACTGGAGGCCATAAAGGAAACCTTAAAGTGGGTCGATGTCATTAGGCACTTCATACCGGGCGAGGAACGTGTTTATAGTTGGTGGAGCTATCGGTCACGAGATTGGGACGCATCTGATCGGGGGCGCCGCCTGGATCATGTTTGGATCACTCCGGCTTTAGAAAAAAACCTTAAATCAGCATGTATTCTCCGCAAAGCCCGCAATTGGGAGAAACCATCAGACCATGTGCCGGTGATTGTTCAATTTTATGCATAAAACGTATTTATCTTTATGCAATGCCTGTTCTATGGCTTGGATAGCCCTAAATGGTCTCGTGCATATCATCAAATCCTATCACAATAAATTAACTCTTATACCAAACGTGCTTTAACGATTTTTTTCAATCAACTTACATGGGAAAAACCGAATGACCGCAATAGCGATGATACGCCACGGCCCCACCGAGTGGAACGAAAACGGCATCGTCCAAGGCCGAAGCGATATCCCGCTTAGCATGCGCGGCAGAAAACAGGTCGCCAGTTTTGAGATTCCAGCCAAACTCCAGAATTTTGATTGGGTCGCGAGCCCCCTGAGAAGGGCTGCAGAGACAGCCCACATCCTTTCCGGACACATGGTTCCCACCGATGATAGATTGGTCGAAATGGATTGGTCGAGTTGGGAAGGACAAACGCTGTCGGCGTTGCGGGCGGAACTTGGTGATCTCACAGCGGCATGGGAAGCCGAAGGATTAGATTTCCGTGCCCCCGGCGGCGAAAGTCCCCGCGACGTGCAAGAGCGCTTAAAGCCTTTCCTATTAGATCGCGCACGGTTGGCTAGAGACACAATTGTGGTCTGCCATAAAGGGGTCATCCGCGCTGTCTACGCATTGGCTATCGGCTGGGACATGAAAAGTAAACCACCTATCAAAATGCAAGACGGGTGTGCACAGCTCTTTTCACTGGATGAGAAGGGTATGCCAGAAACACTTGAATTTGACGTCCGCCTGGCAGCACCAAGCGCATGACCATGCCAAGGGCCTTCTTCTATATTCAACATTTATTAGTTATAGGCCACAGTGTGTGTGCGGCCACAATTACCGGCCGATTACCGAAACCGGCCCTATCCTGCACTGACGCCGCCGTGGAATAAAATAACTAGAAGCGGCTTTTGGAAACCATCTTGATTTCTCTATTGACCTAGCGGATTGGCAAAACGAAAAACGATTTATTAGCGCTGAAAACGCGCCATAAATGCTGGACGTTTGTTGAACAATTTGTGAAATTCCTGCACACTTCCTCTATAGTTACTCTAAAAAGCGTTTGTGATTTTTCCCCTACGGTTAATTCAAAGTAGATGGCCGAAAACAGCTACCACCGTTATCCGAATAAAAATATCCGAATTGATTACATCCAAGCGAGCGTCGGTGTTTTCTTTTTTGGCCTGCCAATCTTTTTCGCTGATCTCGGCAGCATCATGGGGACTATTTTGGGGGCGTTAACAATTTTTTTTATCGGCCATGGCCTGCGTACGCTTAACCACCAACTCAGTGTCTTCGAGCTTACCGATAGTGGCATGATTAAACATGGTCCTATAAAAAAGCAGGTTTTGTGGAAACAGCTTAGATCAGTGAAACTTCGGTATTTTTCCACAGTAAAAGATCGCCCTCGCAAAGGCCTCGGCGGAGGTTGGATGGAAATGACCCTCGACGGTGACGGCGCCAACGTGAAGTTCAATTCTGAATTAGAAAAGTTCCAGCATCTGGCCAAAACAATCGAGAACGTGGCAATCGACCACGGTCTGCGATTTGACGAATCGACCGAAGCAAATTTTCGAGCGCTACGCGGAGTTATTCGGCCAGACGATTCCGATGACCCGCGTGACAAAACGCCCTACCCTGATAGCTATAGAGGTACCGGAATTTAATGCGGGACTTGCTATATGGAATGAGTCTATGTGTTTTGTTGCAATTGCCGGAGGGAAAAATCGATGCGGCTCGCTAGGCTATCTCCAGGTGAAATTGTGTGCAGCTGGAATGCCTTATCTTGCCAGGATGTCGTCATTCAGCTGGGTTTTGTCCAAACCACCGATATAGCTCTCCGAAATCAACACCCAATGGAACATCACCGGCTCTGTTAATTGAAACTGCCTTTGCCAACGAGGGCATGCGGTACCCGGCGATTTTAATAACTGTTAGCCGGGTGCACGAGACAGTATCTAATAACCCTGTCAGTCACTTCTGAGCAGCCCCCGAGAGCAGCTTATTTTAGCGTTATTCAGGGCATCAACGTCATGCCTTCACGCGCAACCAAAGTTCCGGGCCTTGCGTTTTCAGCATCACCACCAATTTTATCCATCATTTCATCGTCATGACTGGGGTCATGATGGAATATTACCAGCGTTTTTACCCCGGCCTCATCTGCAAGGCGCACACCTTCTTGCCATGTGGAATGTCCAAACCCTTTGAACCGTTGATACTCTTCATCCGTATATGTGCAATCATAGATAAAGAGGTCCGCGCCCTTCACGAGTTCCACAATTGTTTGATCGAGACCGTCTTCACCGTGCTCAGTATCGGTAACGTAAGTGATCGATTTACCTGAAAATTCGATTCTGTAGCCAGTGGCATTGTTGGGGTGGTTAAGCGGCGCGGTTAAGATTCGTATACCCGGCCCTGGCTCCTGCAAATCACCAGCGGCAAAATCCCGATAGGCAACTTCAGCCTGAAAAATGCCTGGCGGCACAGGAAAAAGCGGTGCCATCATCATGTCTACCACTACCTGTTTTAAGCTTTTTTCAGGCTGCAAGTGGCCTGCCGCCAGTCTAATTTTATTGCCGGGAATAAACAAAGGAACGAAAAAAGGCAGCCCACACACATGATCAAAGTGGGTGTGCGTTAGAAAAAGGTCGGCATCTACCGGGCCACGCGAAAGCAACTCCTCGCCGAGGCCTCGCAAACCAGTCCCTGCATCAAATATAAGCATCCTATCGCCGCACTGAATTTCCAGACATGAGGTATTTCCTCCATAGCGAAGGGTATTCGGCCCGGGGCAAGCAATGCTACCCCGCACGCCCCAGAACCGGACAAAAAATGTATCGCGGGCCTCCATTAAACGTCCCATACAACCTTCAAGTTTTATTATGCAGGATAAGATTATCTCTATTTGACAGACCAGGTAAGGCTCAAAACGCAAAGCATATGACCCCCATGACTAATTGCGTTTGAAATTTCCTTTCCTTAAGACCATTCATTAATAGGCCCAGTAATAATTTACCGGACTGGGTCATACATGCATGTCTTCTTCAAAAACTATGCCGTTTGGCCATAAGTAACGAAATGACGCTATATCAATAAGTTATAGGAAATGCCTTGATCATCTATTCAGACAGTGGACAAAAAACAGACAGCGCTAGATATCTTGGTTAGTTTTTATACACATATAGGCCTGTTATCGGTTCTTAATCTCTCAACGCACCATTGGGCTACTCAAATTTTCTGCTCAGCCTGACTGCAGAATTCAGCTCCGGACGTCTAGGTAATGAGCCTGTAGCCACCCGGCTCAGTAACAATAATCCTAGCTTTTGACGGCTCACTCTCGATCTTCTGACGCAACCGGTATACGTGAGTTTCCAATGTGTGCGTAGTGACGCCAGCGTTGTAGCCCCAGACTTCGCCTAACAGAGTTTCTCGGCTCACAATTTTATCGCCTGCTCTATGTAGATATTGAAGGATTGATGTCTCTTTTTCAGTGAGGTGTATTTTTTTATTTCTCGAATCGCCTATCAAAATCTTCTGGCTTGGCATAAATTTATACGGTCCAATTACAAAA
>Ga0315315_10002381_pt1 | contig 17179 bp, 12 predicted proteins | sample M140m3416metaG_FD_203699 | JGI IMG/M metagenome (GOLD analysis project Ga0315315, IMG submission 203699) | Ammonia-oxidizing marine archaeal communities from Monterey Bay, California, United States - M1 40m 3416 | ecosystem: Environmental > Aquatic > Marine > Intertidal zone | place: USA... | reverse complement strand
TGATGCGGTTAAGACTGAAAGCGGATTAAGATATGTTATTGAAAAGACAGGAGAGGGAGAGAATGCAGCTCCAGGTGATAACGTTTCGGTTCATTATACCGGAATGCTTCTAGACGGCGAAAAATTTGATTCTTCTCTAGATAGAGGAGACCCACTTAATTTCACTTTAGGACAAGGTATGGTTATTAGGGGATGGGACGAAGGTATAACATACTTCAATAAGAATTCAAAGGGTACTATATATATTCCTAGCTCTTTAGGGTACGGTGCTTCGGGTGCAGGTGGAGTAATACCTCCCAATGCAGTTTTGGTTTTTGAAATAGAGCTCATAGACTATTAGTTAAATGAATAGACTTATTTTTTTTAGTCTAATCTTCTCATTAATATCATGTACGGAAGATGTTTCAACTGTTACTAGAACAAAGCAGGAACAATTAGATCTAGATCTCACTAGGATTGAAGGATATCTAAACGAGAATAATCTTTCTGGTTTCTCATCAACTGACAACGGTCTACACTATAAGCTTATTGAACAAGGTAACTCAAATTATCCAGATAATGGAGATACCATATCTGTGGAGTATATTGGAGAGTTGTTGGACGGATCGGAATTTGATAGGAGTAATACAGACCAACCATTTGAATTTGTATTAGGGTTGGGTCAGGTTATAGAGGGATGGGAAATGGGTATCCCTAAAATAGACGAGGCGGGTTCAGGAATTCTTATAATACCCTCAGGTTTAGGATATGGATCAGTAGCTAATAGCTCTATTCCTGGAAATTCAGTTTTAATTTTTAGAATTAATTTAATAGAGATAAGGTAGATGAAGAAGGTTTTATATTTAATTTCTTTTCTCCTAATTTTTTCATGTGATATTGATGAAATATACATAGATGTTTATGACCCGGAGCAAGAAAGAATAGATTCTCTTAATCAGAGAAGTACTGATAAAAACCTAATCTTTTCTTACTTAGACGCAAATAGTATAGTTTCATACGACTCCACAAATATGGGTGTTTTCTATTCTGTTATTGATACTGGGGACAGCCTAGTTTATCCAGATGTCAACGATATTGTTAGCATAAACATAGCAGGCTACTATACAAATGATTCGATCTTCTTTACTAACGACTCGATCGATTTAGTAATATTTGATACAAACCAGCAATCTCTGGCAGAGAGTATAGGATATTTTGACCCTACAAAGTATTATAGTCCATTAGTATACACATACAATGGTCTTGGTAGTTTTTTTCCTGTTGTGTCAGATCACGGATATTTAGCTCAACTTTCAGATTTTAAAACAGCTCTTGGAATGTCATTAAGTAAGGTCAGTGAGAACGGAAGGGTTAAAATATTAATACCATCTGGTAATGCATATGGTGACTCTGGTAATACTAATACACCAATCATTCCGGAGAATGCAGTATTAATTTTTGATGTTCATCTAATAAAAATTAGAAAATGAGAGATATCTGTTTTGTTACAGGTAATCAGAACAAAATCATTGAAGTAGAAAAACTAATTAAAAATTTTAAAATTATTTCCACTAAGGATCTAAACTTCTATGATGAAATACCAGAAACGGAAAACACTATAAAGGGAAATGCATTTATAAAGTCCAGCTTTATTTATAACAAGTTTAATATAAATTGTTTTTCTGATGATTCAGGTTTATTTATTAATGCTTTAGGCGGTGAACCAGGAGTCAGATCAGCTCGATATGCCTCAGAAATATCAGACACAGAAAAGAATATAAACTTAGTTTTAAAAAACCTGAGAGGAGAGGAAGATAGGTCTGCAGCTTTTCAGACATGTATCTGCCTTATAATCAATGGTAAAACAAGTTATTTTGAGGGTTCTGTTAAAGGTATAATAACATCCAAAAGATTAGGATCTAGAGGATTTGGTTATGATCCAATATTTATCCCTGAAGGGTTTGAAAGAAGTTTTGCTCAGATGTCATTAGAAGAAAAAAACAAAATCTCTCATAGGTCTATTGCCACGAAGAAATTAGTTAACTTTTTAAATCAAAAATAATTTTATGATATGATTTTTGGTATAACTGGATGTAGTGCTTCAGGGAAATCTTTCGTAGTTAAATATTTGAAAGAGAGAATTCCTTCTTCTCATGTATCATTTATTTATCAAGATAACTACTATAAAAAGAGGGAAGATCAATCAAAAGATGAAAACGGAAATTACAACTTTGATTTACCATCATCTTTTCTAAACAGAGAACTAATTGATGATCTAATTTCACTGAAGAAGGGAAATAAGGTTCTTAGAAAAGAATATAATTTTAATAATCCAAAAATAAAACAAGAAACTATTGTTGTGCACCCGAGACCAATAATAATTCTTGAAGGGCTATTCATTCTAAGTGATTCAAATATTAAAAATTTAATTGATCATAAAATATTTGTTAATTCTAAATCCGAGCTAATGTTGGATAGAAGAATTAGAAGAGATAGTAAAATGAGAGGTTATGATAGGTCTGACGTAGAATATAAGTTTGAAAATCATGTGATCCCATCTTTCAAGAAATATATTTTACCTGAAAAAAGTAATGCAGATTTTATTGTAGAAAATAATGTAAATGGCAATCATGCCGCTAAACTTGTGTATGGATATATTAAAAAGTTAATTTCAATTGATTAATAATAATTTTTTAGGCTCTTAGTTAATTTCCATATAATTCAATACTTTTGTCAACCGATTTTTAAATCACACAAATGAAGAATAAAGGTTTAATATACTTTCTGACCATAATAATATCGTTTCTATCGATATATTATCTTCAGTTTACTTTTGTCTCCCAAAGGATACAGGATGAGGCAACAGAAAAGTCAAGAGATTTAGATGGTAATATTGACTTTGGTAAAAAACAAAAATATCTAGATTCAATATGGAATAAGCCTGTATACAATCTTCTAACGGATTTTACATATAAAGAAGTTAAAGAGTCAGAATTAAACTTAGGTCTAGATCTTCAAGGCGGCATGCATGTAACATTAGAGGTATCACCTGTAGATATACTAAAGGGCTTATCATCTGAAAGTAAGGATCCTGACTTTATTCTCGCAATCAACAATGCCAGGGAAAAGGTTAGGGGAACTCAATTAAATTTTATTTCAGAGTTTTATAGTGAATTTCAGGAAATTGCTCCGGAAAAAAATCTTTCTGTAATATTTGCTACTGTTTCAAATAGAGGTAGAATAGGTTTTGATACATCTGATTCAGATATTTTAGATATTATCAACGAAGAGGTAGAAAGTGCTATAGATAGATCATTTAATATATTAAGGACAAGGATTGATAGATATGGTACATCTCAACCAAATATTCAGAGATTACAGGGATCGGGAAGAATTCAGATTGAGTTACCAGGTGTCGATAACCCAGAAAGAGTAAGAAAGTTATTACAAGGGGTAGCTAAATTAGAATTTTGGGAAGTAGCTGAAGTTAGTGAGACAGAAGTTTTCCAAACGCTTCAGGTTATTGACCAATTTGCAGCATCACAAAATATTTTAGGAACTCAAGATCTTAGTACTGATATTGAAAGTTTACAAGTAGATGAAAGTGACCTTGAAGAACTTTTTTCAGAGAGCTCTGAAGAAAATGGAGATGATATTCCTAACTCAGATTCATTAACACAAGATCTATCAAATACAACCTCTCCTCTTCTTGGAAATCTAAGGAGTGATTTCGGAGGTCTGTTTTATAATCTTGACGACACACTACAGATTAATACTATAATCAATAATGAAAATGTTAGAAAATTAATTCCTAGTAATATAAAATTTTTGTGGTCAGTGAAACCACTTTCAAGCATAACAGATGCTAATGGTGTAGTTACTGACATAGATGGTGAGGTAATTGAGTTATTTATAATTAGAACTTCAAGAGGCGGAAAAGCTCCTCTAACGGGAGAGGTTATAACGGATGCAAGACAAGACTTAGATCAGAGCGCAAGACCATCTATCTCTATGCAGATGAATTCAAATGGAGCAAAAAATTGGAGAAGATTAACTTCTCAAAATATTGGTCGTAGAGTAGCAATTGTTTTAGATGATTTTGTTTATTCCGCTCCTTTTGTACAAAATGAAATTCCAAATGGGAACTCTCAGATCACAGGTAACTTTACAATTGAGGAAGCTCAAGACCTTGCTAATATTTTAAAGGCAGGAGCTTTACCTGCACCGACTACAATTGTTGAAGATGTTGTGATTGGACCAACACTCGGTAAAGTTGCTCAGTCTCAGGGAATAAGGTCAATCGTGTCTGGATTGATGATTGTCCTTTTATTTATGATTTTTTATTATTCAGGTGGTGGAATTGTTGCCAACTTCGCACTATTCTTTAATATATTTTTCATACTTGGAATACTAGCTCAGCTTTCGGCCTCACTTACATTACCAGGCATTGCTGGAATCGTTCTTACCATTGGTATGTCAATAGATGCTAACGTCCTTATTTTTGAGAGAATAAAAGAAGAGATTAGGAATGGAGCTAATCTAAAGCAAGCTATTTCTAATGGTTATAATAAAGCTTACACATCTATAATTGATGCTAATTTTACTACTTTTTTGGTAGGTTTAATTTTATATAATTTAGGCCAAGGACCAGTTAAAGGCTTTGCTGTGACATTAATCATAGGAATAATCTGTTCTTTCTTTTCAGCTGTATTTATAACAAGGGTTATTGTAGAATGGTTCAGCAGAAAAGGAGATAAAAGTTCTTTAAGGTTTTCATTTCCATTTTCACAAAATTTTCTCTCTTCTCTCAATTTAAACTTCCTGGGTAGAAGAAGATTTGCTTACATTTTTTCATCCACTTTTATTGGTTTAGGAATTGTATCATTTATAATTTCTGGATTAACATTAGGAGTTGACTTTAAGGGAGGAAGGTCTTATGTTGTAACTTTTAATACTTCACAAGATCCAACTATTATTGAGACAGGTCTTCAAGAATCTTTTAATAACCAAGGTGTTGAGGTGAAAACTTTTGGTTCAGATAATGTACTTAAAATAACTACATCTTATTTAATTGATGATGATAGCGATGATGCTGATGTAATTGTTAGAGAGTCCTTAGTTGGAGGTCTCACTTCATTAACTAGTTTAGAATTTAATGAAGATGAAACAATGATTGATGATAATTCTTTTACTATATCAAGCTCGTCTAAAGTTGGTGCCACTATTGCTGATGATATTCAAAACTCATCTTTATATTCAGGGATTTTAGCTCTGATTGCTATATTTGTATACATTCTCATAAGATTCAGAAAATGGCAATTTTCTACTGGTGCAGTAGTCGCTCTCTTCCATGACACATTATTCGTATTGTCCGCATTCTCAATAGCAAATCTCTTTGGTATCTCATATGAGGTGGATCAGGTTTTCATAGCTGCCCTACTAACAATAATAGGATATTCAATAAATGATACAGTTGTTGTTTTTGATAGAGTAAGAGAGAATTTAGGCATAAAAGCTGGAAGCGAAGTGATTCCAGTTGTTAATGAATCAATTAATAAAACAATAAGCAGGACATTAATTACATCTGTAACTACATTTGTTGTTGTCCTCGTGTTATTTCTTTTTGGTGGTCCTTCATTAAGTGGATTTTCATTTGCTCTTCTAATAGGAATTATTATAGGTACTTATTCGTCAATATTTGTAGCAACTCCAGTATTTGTTGATTTAATAAAAAGGTAATTAGTATAGAAATACTTTTCTAACAAGAAACCTAATAATGCGTATTTCAGATATGTACACTAGAAGTTATTTTACATTACTTTTTTTATCTTTTTTAGTGTTCTCACCCCTTGAATCTATCTCTAGTAAGAAGGTTAAGGTATATATGACTGATCAAGATATAGTTTTGGATGGTAATCTTAGCGAATCTTTTTGGTCTGATGCCGAAATTATAAATAACTTTTTTCAACAATTTCCTGACGACTCCACCCAATCACAATTGCTGAGTGAGGTAAGGATTGCATATACAGATCAGAGAATATTTTTATCTGGAAAAATGTATGATTCAGTACCTGAAAAATACTTAATAAATTCCTTGAAGAGAGACTTTGGTGGTACTGAAAATGAGTCTGTGACATTCACATTTGATACTTATAACGACCAAAAAAACGCATTTAATTTTGGTATTACCCCATACAACGTACAGAGAGAAGCACTTATTTCAGAGGGAGGTACTAGTACTTGGGGAGGTGGAGGAGGTAGATGGAGTGGTTCAAGTTGGTTTAATATGTCATGGAATACAAGATGGGAATCATCTGTCAAAAAATATGATAGGTACTGGATTATAGAGATATCAATCCCTTTCAAGTCATTAAGATATAGAGAAGATAGCAGAATATGGGGATTCAATGTGTGGAGAAATAATGTCGCAAAAAATGAGAGATCTAACTGGACTGCAATACCAAAAGGATATAATATGTATAATTTATCATATGCAGGAAAGATTGAATTTGAATCACAGTTGCCATCACCTGGTAAAAATGTGATATTAATACCTTATGTTTCTGGAAGTGGTTTTGATGATAAAATTGGTTCCGAGGATAAAAAATTTAAACCTGATTTTGGTTTAGATCTTAAAGTTGGATTAACCTCATCTCTGAACTTAGATCTGACCCTAAACCCAGATTTTTCTCAAGTTGAAGTAGATGAGCAGAGAACAAACCTCACTAGGTTTGAGTTATTATATCCTGAGAAGAGAGAGTTTTTTATAGAAAACTCTGATCTTTTTTCAGATGTGGGTGATTACAGGAATAGACCTTTTTTTTCAAGAAGAATCGGTATTAGTTACGATAGTACTCAGAGTCAATATATTCAAAATCCGATAATTTTTGGAGCTAAACTTAGTGGAAAGGTGGGAGAAAATTTTAGAGTTGGAATACTAAATATGCAAACCCAGAAATTATCATCTATTAATCAACCAGCTATAAACTATGGTATGGCTGTTGTGGAAAGACGAATATTTGCAAACTCTAGAATATCATCTTTTTTGATAAACAAACAACCTCTAAATAATGAGAGTTTTACAACACAACCTTTCAATAGAGTTGCAGGTGTTGAGTTAAAGCTTCTAAGTAAAAACACCAATTTTTCTTCAGATATATTCTACAATAGAAGTTTTGATAATATTAAAACGAAAAACACATACTCTTGGGGAGGGAATGCAGTTTACACTAATTCAAAAATAAGAATAACAAACTACTTTAGTAAAGTGGCTGAAAATTATAATCCGGAAGTGGGGTTCATAAGGAGAAAAAATGTTTTTTTCTACAGTCCATCAGTTAGGTATCTATTTTATCCAGAATCTGGTAAGATAAATAATCATGGTCCTGAGATAGATTATGAATTCTATAACCACCCGGTATACGGAGACACCGACAGAAAGCTTGAATTGCAATACTCTATATCAATGAATAACTCATCCAGATTTTCTTTTGATTTTGAAAAAAGTTATACTTTCTTACTTGAAGAATTTGACCCAACAAGGACAGGGGTAGAGTACTTACCCTCTGAAACTGGATACAATTATAGTAGATATTCTTTCGATTTCACTAGCAACAGACAAAAGCCATTTTATTTTAGATTAAATTCTAAAGTTGGTGGATTTTTTAATGGTGATATATATACTTATGGACTATCACTTAATTATAGGGTTGTCCCACATGTAAATATGGACTTCTCTTACAGTAATAACAAAATTAAATTACCGTATGCCTCTTCAAATTTAGCTTCCTACTCTACTAAGGTTGAGGTTAGTTTTAATACAAAATTATTTTTAACTACTTTCTTCCAGTACAATAGTCAAATTGATAATATAAACCTTAACACAAGGCTTCAGTGGAATTTTAAACCATTATCAGATATCTATCTTGTCTATACTGATAATTATTTTGCAAAAAGCTCAGAGCTGTTTAATCTTAAAAATAGATCTTTGGCTTTGAAGTTTAATTATTGGATAAATATCTAAATAAAACATTCTTATTTTTCCTTTATATTAAGAAAGTTTTTCTAACAAGTATCATCTAATTACGTATCATTCAATTATGAAATTAAAAATCTTTTTCATTTTATTATTTTCTTTTTCTTTTCTGAATGCATTTTCTATTTCTGAAAAAAGAAAAATTTTCGCAAAAAAAATATCTGAGGAAATAATTCTTGACGGTGAAATTACAGAGTCATTTTGGGAAGAAGCACAAGTAACTTCTGATTTTGTGCAATATTCTCCCCGTGACTCAATTCAGGCTCAGTTACAATCTGAATTTAGAGTTGCTTATGATGATAAGTACATTTATATAGCAGCAAAAATGGAAGATATATCTTCTAAAAAATTTATAGTTGGGGATCTTAAGAGAGATTTTAGAGGAGGATCAATCGATTATATGTCATTTACTTTTGATACATTTCAAGACGAGACAAACGGTTACATGTTTGGTCTTTCACCATTCGGTGTGCAGAGAGAAGCACTTTTATCAAATGGCGGTGAAGGTAGTTATAGTATGGGGGGAGGTGGCAGTGGAGGAATCAGTTGGTTTAATATCAATTGGAATACAAAATGGTTTTCTGATGTAAAACTCTATGATGGATACTGGATTGCTGAATTTAAAATACCATTTAACTCGATAAGGTACAAAGAGGGTTCAAAAGTTTGGAATTTTAATTCATATAGGGGAAATAGTAAAATAAATGAAAACTCTGTTTGGACAATAATACCTCTTGGATATTCTGTTGCTAATTTATCTATGACAGGTGAAATTGAATTTGAATATCCCCTAAAAAAATCTTCTCAAAACCTTGTGTTAATTCCTTATCTCTCAGGATCCGGTATAAGAAACAAAGTTAGCTTACCAAAAAGAGATTTTAATTTTGATGTTGGTCTTGATTTTAAGATGGCACTGAGTTCATCTCTAAATTTGGATTTGACCTTTAACCCTGATTTTTCTCAGGTTGAAGTTGACGAACAGAGAACTAACCTGACAAGATTCGAACTTTTTTTGCCAGAGAAAAGAGAGTTTTTTACGGATAATGCAGACTTATTCTCAAACCTTGGATCTAGAGAGTCAAGGCCAATGTTTACTAGGAGAATAGGAATTGCTAGAGATTCTACAACAAGCCAATACGTTCAAAACCCAATTATTTATGGAGCTAAGTTATCTGGAAAATTATCTGAGGATTTAAGAATAGGCATACTTAACATGCAGACCGCAAAGTTATCAAGTAGTGGAATTCCTTCTTATAATTATGGTATGGCAGTAATAGAGAAGAATATCCTTAAAAATTCTAGTATATCGTCATTTATAATTAACAAACAGTCCCTATTTAATGATGATAGTAAAGATTATGCTCATGAATTAGATGAATTTAATAGAGTTATTGGAGTAGAGTCAAAGCTTCAGTCTAATAACACACGATTTATATCACAATTGTACTACCATCAATCCTTAGAAAATAATAATAAAAAAAATTCTAATTCTTATGGAATAAATGCATCATACGAGAAAAGAAATTATGAAACTAATATTTATTTCTATGGTGTTGGAGAGAACTTTAACCCAGAAGTTGGGTTTGTTCCTAGGAAGGATTACATTTTTTTAAGTCCCTCTTTCCAATATAAATTTGTTCCTGAGAACAGTCCCATTAATACTCATGGTCCAGGAATTGACTATGAGTTCTACAGAAATAGATTAGATGGGTTAACTGACTATGATATTGATATAGATTATAACTTTAGATTTAAATCTTCAGCTTATCTTGTCTTAAAAACTAATTTATTATATACCAAGCTATTATATGATTTTGATCCCTCAAGGTCTGACGGAATTGCACTAGCTGCATCTTCTGAATATAATTACACTAACTACACTTTTTATTTTAGAACCTCAGAGAGGAAATTACTTTCCTTAAGATTAAATGGTAAGATGGGTGATTTCTTTAACGGAGAAATTAAAAATATTGGTGGCACTGTCAATTATAAGTTCCCTCCATTTCTGAATATTGAAGTTGGTAGTCAGTATAATAACTTAGTATTTCCAAGTCCTTATTCTTCTGCAGACTTTTTCTCTTTAAACTCAAAAATTGATGTTAGTTTTTCTAAGGACCTATTCCTTAGTACTTATTTACAATATAATAACCAGCTTGATAATATAAATATTAATGCAAGGTTTCAGTGGAGATTCCAACCACTATCTGACATGTTTTTAGTTTATACTGATAATTATTATGCTGAGAATCCTCTTTTTATGAACTTGAAAAGTAGATCTTTTGCTTTTAAGTTAAATTATTGGATTAATATCTAAGTTTAGTATTTTGGAGAAATCTTATTGCCACTACTAATCCGAGAATAGATAATATAGCTGCCAAGAGAAATGGTGCTCCAGGAAAATAAATCAAATTATTATTACTTGTAAACAATGAGAATAGGTTTGTCATTAGCAACGGGCCTATGATAGATGTTAAACTAATAAGGCTAGTTATTCCTCCCTGGAACTCTCCCTGCTCATTATCTGGGATCTGGTTTGTCATTATACCTTGTAGAGCCGGACCACATAATCCCCCTAAAGAAAGAGGTATAGCAAAGGCAAAAACCATCCAACTCTCGTCAGCTATAGTGAAGAGAAGCAATCCTATTATATAAAATGACATTCCAAGGTAAAGACTATTTACCTTTCCAAATTTTGGTATAATTATCCTAATCAACCCTCCTTGTACGATAGCTGCAAGTATACCAATAAACCCAAGAGAATACCCTACCAGTTTTTCATCCCAATCAAATTTTTCAATTGTAAAAAAGGACCAGGTACTGTGAGTTGCATGTTGAGCTATATTAAAGAGGATGATACACAAAAGAAGTCCCGAAATTAGCGGATACCTTCTCAAAGAAAGTAAAGTGCCAATGGGGTTTGCTCTTTTTATATCGAATTTTCTTCTGTTCTCTTTTTTTAGTGATTCTGGTAATATTAAAAAACCATATAAAAGATTTATTAATGTAAATATTGACGCAGCGTAGAACGGAACTCTTGAACCAAATTGTCCAAGATATCCGCCAATAACAGGCCCTAATATAAAACCAAGACCAAAGGCAGCTCCAATTAGTCCAAAGTTTTGTGCCTTTTTTTCAGGTGTACTTATATCTGCAATGTATGCTGATGCAGTTGTAAGGCTTGCACCCATAATACCCTGGAATATCCTCCCTATAAATAACCAAATTATATTTGGGGCGACAGCGAGAACAATATAATTAATCCCAAACCCAAGCAAGGATAAGAGTATCACCGGTCTCCTGCCGTACTGGTCACTTAGACCACCTAAGATAGGTGCAAATAAAAACTGAAGAGTAGCGTAGGAAAACATCAGCCAGCCACTGTACATGGCCGCCTCACTAATTGAACCATCAATTAACTCAGAAATTAATGATGGTATAATAGGTATTATAATTCCCAGACCTGTTATATCTATGAATATAGTTATGAAAATAAATAAAAGACTATAATTTTTTTTCTTCATTTTAGAGTCTGGCAATTTAATATTTAATTTCTTTAAATGAATATTTTTCGTAGTTTACATTCAAATAGTTAACACCAATGAAAAAGAAATCAAATAGAAGAAAATTTATTAATAAATCTTTAGTGACTTTATCTGGTGCTTCACTTCTTACTTCATGTATATCTAATGTAGATGAGAAAGAGTCTAAGGATATAAATATAAATTTTAGTAAAAAATATAACTGGAAGATGGTAACAACTTGGGCTCCAAACATGCCTGTTCTCGGAGAGGGTTGTAACCTGTTCTCGGATTGGGTTAGAAAGATGTCGGGTGGTAGACTTAACATAAAAGTTTATGGTGGAGGTGAATTAATCCCAAGTTTAGAGTCATTTGATGCTGTCAGTAACGGAGCTATAGAGATGGGAAGTGGAGCATCATACTACTGGGCAGGTAAAATACCTTCAGGTCAATTTTTTTCATCAGTTCCCTTTGGAATGAATTCAAAACAAATGAATTCTTGGATAATTTCAGGGGGAGGATATAAGTATTATCGTGAGATATATGAGCCATTTAATTTAATTCCATTTGTTGGAGGAAATACAAGTATGCAGATGGGGGGATGGTTTAATAAAGAGATATTATCTATTGAGGACCTGAACGGATTAAAAATGAGAATCCCTGGTTTCGGTGGTAAAGTTTTGTCAAAGGCCGGAGGAACTGCTGTAACTGTTGCAGGGGGAGAGATATATACAAACCTTGAGAGAGGAGTAATTGATGCTACAGAGTGGATTGGTCCTTACCATGATTATCTCATGGGTTTCTATCAGGTAGCCAAGTATTATTATTATCCTGGATGGCATGAGCCTGGAGGAGTTCTTGAGATGATAGTTAATAAAGATAAATTTCAATTATTACCAAGTGATCTACAAGAGATTGTAAAAAAAGGAATAGAGTCTCTAAATATTTGGATGCAATGTGAATTTGATTCAAAAAACAGTCTTTATTTAAATAAGTTAATAAATGAGGAAAATGTGAAACTAAAAATGTTTCCTAAAGATGTTTTGATGTCATTCAAAGAGAAGTCAAATGAGGTTGTCTCTGAGATGATTGAGAAAGATCCTAAAAGCAAAAAAATATTTGAAGCTTATGAAAAATTTAGAGTTTCTTTTAGGGATTGGTCAGTTGTAAGTGACAAGATATATTATGAACTTTAGCTCTTTAATAAGTCTGGTATTATGTAAATATAATCTGGGTTAAAGAATAAAAATATTAAAAAAACAATCTGGATGATTACAAAAGGAATAATTCCCATATATATATCTGTTGTTTTAATTTCTTTGGGAGAAACACTTTTTAGGTAGAATAGAGAGAACCCAAATGGAGGTGTAAGAAATGATGTCTGTAAGTTGATGGCAAGCATAATTCCTATCCATAATAGATCAATGTTTAATGCGATAAGGATTGGAGTTATAACAGGGACAATTATAAATATTATCTCAATAAAGTCTATAAAAAATCCAGCAACGAATACGATTAAAAGTACAAGAATTGTAAACATTTCAGGGGATAGGTTTGAGGCATAAATCAGATCAATTATAAATTTGTCTCCCTCAAGACCTCTAAAAACTAGAGAGAATGACGTGGCACCAAGAAGAATCATAAAGACGATAGATGTCAGCTTCATCGTATCTACGGAAATCGCATCTATTTTTTTAAGATTAATCCCACCTTCGAGATAACTTAAAATCAGAGCTCCTAGCGCTCCGATTCCTGCCGCCTCGGTTGGTGAAGCTATTCCCATAAATATTGACCCTAAAACTGAAAATATGAGTATAAAGGGTAAAATAAATGTTTTTATTAGCTCAAGAGTATTAGTATTTTTTTTAAAATTTTCAATTTCTTTTTCTGGCATAGCAGGAACCATTTCAGGTTTAATAATAGAAACTGCTCCAACATATATTACATATAAAATAACTAAAGTTATACCTGGTAGAAGAGCTGAGGTGAAGAGGTCTCCCACAGAAATATTTAATACACTTCCAAGTAAAACTAAAACTACAGAGGGAGGTATTATTTGCCCCAGGGTACCAGACGATGCTATCACTCCCGTTGCAATTTTCTTATCATATCCCCTCTTTAACATAGTAGGGAGACTTATGAGGCCCATTGTTACTACAGTAGCTCCAACTATTCCTGTAGATGCCGCAAGCATACCACCGACAATGATAACAGAGTAAGCTAACCCACCTCTAATTTTCCCAAATAATATAGCCATTGTTTCAAGAAGCTTTTCTGCTATTCCAGATTTCTCTAGGGTTAGGCCCATGAATATAAAAAGAGGTACCGCTAACAAGACAAAGTTATTCATGATACCAAAAATTCTTAGGGATACAAGATAGAAGAAATCTATATCAAAAAAAATGAGACCAGCAATTACAGAGATACCACCTAAAGTTAACCCTACTGGATACCCAAAAAGAATAAGGATAATTACTATTAAAAATAAGACTAGACCAGCACTCTCCATTAACCTGTACTTTTAATTGAATTTATTATCCTCATAAACCCAATAACTGATAATAAAAAAAATGAAATTGTTATCATAGATTTTATTAAAAATCTAAAAGGTAGCCCACCAGGATCAGGGCTCGATTCTAAAATATTATATGAGTCTGCCACAAAGGGAATTGAAGTGTAGCTAATAACTAATCCAAAGGGAATAAGAAAAAATGAGTTACCGATTAAGTTGACCAATCTCTTATTTTTTTTTGAAAATTTACTGTAAAAAACGTCAACTCTTACGTGTTCGTCTGCATGGAAAGTATAGACTGATCCCAAAAGAAATATTATAGCAAATACATGCCACTCTAATTCATAGAGTGAGGCTGTTGAAAAGTTGAAAATATATCTTAGTAAAACATCTGATGATAGTAGAATAACAAGAAAGAATGAGAGTCTTGCACAAAGTTTCTTAATTAGGTTTGCAATTTTGTCGAAATTCATATTTAAATAAAATACTTAATTTATAAAGATATGCTTTTAATATCTTTGCGAGTAATAAAAAACTATTTTGAAAAAAGATATAACAACACTCTCTAAAGACGAGATAAAAGATTTCTGTGATAAAAATGGAATTCGTTCTTATGTTTCATCTCAGGTCTACTCCTGGTTATGGAACAAGAGCTGTACATCTTTCTCTGAGATGTCAAATGTTTCAATAAAAGACAGGTCTATTTTTGAGAAAGAGTTTTTTATTAATATCATTCAAGATGATTTCGAGGAGATTAGTTCTGACGGCACTATCAAGACAAAGTTTAAACTTCACGATGGAAACTTTGTTGAGGGTGTTCTGATTCCTAAAGACAAGAGGATGACAGCATGCATATCATCTCAGGTTGGTTGTTCTTTAAGTTGTAGTTTTTGTGCTACAGGTACCCTTGGTCTGACAAGAAATTTAACTACATCTGAAATATATCGTCAGGTTGTCTACATATCAAGGAAATCTATGGAAGTATACAACCTGCCACTTACTAATATTGTTTACATGGGAATGGGTGAACCCCTTCTAAATTATAAAAATGTTTTGAAGTCAATTCATTACATAACATCTGAAGAGGGTCTCAACATGTCTTATAAGAGGGTGACGCTTTCTACATCCGGTATTTCTAAGATGATAAGAAGGCTTGCTGAAGATAATGTTAAAGTTAATTTAGCTCTTTCACTTCATGCAGCTTCAGAGGAGTTAAGGAAAGAGATTATGCCAATAGGTAAATCAAATACCCTAGAAGAGATAAGGGATTCTCTAAAGTACTACTTCTCAAAAACAAGAAAGAAAGTAACTTACGAATATGTACTATTAAGAGACGTTAATGATAGTGTTGAGGATGCGCACAATCTCTATAATTATACCAAACACCTTAGCTCAAAAGTAAATATTATCGAATATAATCCCGTGGAAGGTTTGGGGTTCGAGAAGTCTTCATTTGAAAAAACTGAAAAATTCATTAATTATCTACTAAAAAAAGGAGTTAATGTAAGCCTGAGGAGGAGCAGAGGTAAAGATATTAATGCTGCCTGTGGTCAATTAGCAAACAAAAATTAAAATTTTACCTTTTCAAAATCGTTATAAGTAGGTATTTAGTTCATATGCCTAAGCTAAATCTTTATATTTGTAGATTGTATATACACAAAATGAAGAAGAATATATCACTTTTTTTATTTGTTCTGTTGTCATTCGTAATTAGACTGTCTGCCCAGGCTCAACCAGTAGCCCACCTTTCAGTGGATCAGTCATCTATTCTAGAGAACGGTGGCTCTACAAAACTTGTTGTTACTTTAAGAAATACTTCGGGAGCTTTGGCAAATGCTACTTCTGTTACAAATGCTACAATAAACTTTACTGGAGTTGCTGTAAATGGAACTGATTACACAATTTCAAATTTAACTAGCTCCACAAGTAACATAATCTCCATACCTGTTGGTGCATCTTCAGGTTTCCTAACTATTACAGCTACTAACGATAATATTATAGAGCCTGACGAGAAGATATTAGCTAAAATTTCTTCAATTAATGTTGGAACAATAGATAACATTAACAAAGACAGGGAGATTGAGATTCTAGATGATGATCTAGTAGTGACCTTAAAGCTGCAAGCTGGAGATACATTTCTACTTGAAGAAGGATCTCCAAAAACCAGAATGAGATTACAGATAAATCAGCCTGTATCGGTAGATATAGAGGTCCAAGTAGGTATGACAGGAGGGGATGCAATAAATGCTGACGTTAATTTTACTGGTGTTGTAAAGATAGATGATGGAAGTACATTTAATGAATTTGAGATTTATGCGATAGATGATAATGCCTACGAGGATACAGAAACTTTTTATATCAAAACAACTAATATTAAGTCGGGTCCTGGAAAGTTAGCAAAGGATTCTATAGCTTTTTCTATTATAGATAATGACCCACCTAAAGTCTCATTCACATTAGATAAAGATTCAATAGTTGAGGATGGTGGAGTTGCTAAAATTACAATAACACTCTCGAGACCTTTTGACAAAGACTCTAAGGTCGCTCTTAACTATGAGGGACTTGACCCCTCTGTTAATACCAGCCTTGTTGCTGAGAAAGACAGCGACTTCTCAAGTAGTCAGACAGAGATTATAACTATTCCTGCTGGTGATACAACTGCTGTGGTGACACTAACAGCAATTGACGATAATATTCAAGATCCTAACGAGAGGATTGTGATAACATTAAATAATACCTTCTCAGACACCCCTCCCTCAGAAAATATCACTTATGAAATTGGGAATAAGGCAATTATTAAAATTATTGACGACGAAAATCCACCAGTAGCTGTTAACGATACCTATTCGGGTACTCTTAGTGTAGACGAAGGTGGTGAACTTATAATCAGTGATTCCCTTCTAGGTTTACTTGTTAATGACTACGACCCTGAAGGAACCAATCTTACTATTAAGCAGTTCGGAGTTCCACTTGCTGGAATTGTTTCTTGTCCTGTAACAGGTTTACCGGGGATATGTCCAGATGGGACATTTAGCTATAAACACCAAGGTGACGAAACCCCAAGTGGTCAAGATAATTTTTCATATAAGATTACTGATGAGGATGGATTTAGTGCAACTGGACAAGTTACAATTA
>Ga0315315_10002379_pt1 | contig 17190 bp, 15 predicted proteins | sample M140m3416metaG_FD_203699 | JGI IMG/M metagenome (GOLD analysis project Ga0315315, IMG submission 203699) | Ammonia-oxidizing marine archaeal communities from Monterey Bay, California, United States - M1 40m 3416 | ecosystem: Environmental > Aquatic > Marine > Intertidal zone | place: USA... | reverse complement strand
CAGATGATGTGCTACCAGAAACACTTCCATTAATAACTTCAATATCGTAACCCTTTAATTGCAAACTTTCCTCTAAAACAACAGATAAATGGTGCTCTTCGAGTAAACCATAACCCGCCATCAAACTATCTCCAAACAACACTACTTTTTCAATTGCATATCCTTTTATAGTCACTAGACAGAAAACAATTATTTTTATAATAAAACTTTTATTCATGAGTGTTATTCTTAAATTAAAAAAGATAAATCTTAAATACCAAAATGGTAAAAAAAGTATTAATGTTTTAAAGAATATAGATTTAAATATTAATAAAAAAGAAACAGTTTCTGTTGTCGGCGAAAGTGGTTCAGGAAAAACAAGCTTAATTATGTTAATTGGAGGTTTAGAAAAACCTACCTCTGGTAAAATTATTATTAATGATCAGGAAATAACTACTCTTAGTGAAGACGAAGTATCTGAGATTAGAAAAAAAGATATTGGAATTATATTCCAGTCATTTTATTTAATTCCTAATTATACAGCGGTTGAAAATGTTGCTCTAACTCTTGAACTTAATAATTTTAAAAATTCTGAAAACGAAGCAAAACTTTTATTAGATCGTTTTGGCTTAAAACATCGTTTTAATAATCTTCCAAGTCAACTATCAGGTGGTGAACAACAGCGAGTAGCAATTGCAAGAGCTATAGCCATGAAACCAAAATTAATTTTAGCAGATGAACCAACTGGAAACTTAGATACTGAAAATTCTGTAATGATCTCTGATATATTATTTAATTATGTAAAAGAAGAAGGCTCATCACTTATTATGGCAACTCATGATCCAAAATTAGCCAATAAAGCAAAACGAAAAATTAAAATTAAAGATGGAAAAATTAAATAATCCATCAGAATTTAGCTTAATAATTAAGTATGCTTTAAAAGATCTAAGCAGAAATTATAAAAAATTAACAAGTATCATCGTAACTCTTTTTATCAGTCTTTTCATTTTAAGCGCCATCTTCACCATTGAAGATAGTTTAAAAAAAGAACTAAATGATAATGCTAAGGCTCTGTTGGGTGGAGATCTTGAAATTGACTATAATCGTAATGAAGGAAATCTTGAGTTAGTCAATCAAGTAAATGAATTTACGACAATTTCACAAATGATTGAGTTTAGTACAATGGTTTCAACAGTTGATAGAGATAAAAACAAATCTCTTTTTACCAGAATTAAAACTGTAGATACTAAATATCCTTTATATGGTTCAGTTGATTATGAGCCAGCGGGTGCATTTGACAGAATGCATAACGAACCCAATACTTTGTTAATAAATGAAAATTTATCAAAAAATTTAAATCTTAAAATTAATGAAACAATTAAAGTTCAAAATCAATTATTCACAATTATTGGAATTGTAAAATCTGTTCCCGATGTTAGTGGATTTGTTGCATTTGGTGACTGGGCGCTTGCAGGTGAACAAACATTAGAAATTTTAAAACTAAATGGAATTGGTAGTTTTTTAAATTATGAATACAAAGTAAAATTTAACGAAACTGATGATGCTAATAAGATAGAAAAAAGAATTAAAAATATATTTAAAGAAGATCAAAAAGTTCAGTTAAGGTATCCTGAAAATTCTGCAAGTGGATTAAAAGAGATTATAAATAATTTTTCACAGTTTTTATCATTAGTTTCTATTAGTGCTATGCTGATTGCGGGAATTGGAATAGCAAATACCCTTTTATCTTTTATCAATCAAAACAATATGTCTATTGCAGTTAGAAAAGCAGTGGGATTTTACTCAGGAAATATCAAAACACTCTATTATCTTCAATTATTAATCTTACTTTTATTAATTACGATTTTTGCTTATGGCTCAAGTTTTTTAATAGTTCCTATTATAGATCAATACTTATCAGATGGATTAGGGCTTAATGTTTCTCCAGTGTTTTCAATTATTAATTTTATTAAAATATTTTTAGTTGGATTGTTAGTATTAATAATTTTTTCAATTCCAACAATAAGTTCTATCGATCAAGTAAAAGCCTCTAATTTATTTAGAAATGTATTTCAAAATTTAGAATTTTATTATTCAAAAAAATCTGTAGCTTTAAGTATAATCTTATTATTTGTTTTAGTTTTTCTATTTAGTGTTAGATCTGAAAATCCTATATATAGTCTTGGGTATTTTGCAGCTTTCTTTGTATGTTTGATTGTTTTTTTTCTACTTTCAAAAATAATCATTTATTTCTTAAAAAAATTTAAATCTTCTTCCAATATATCCTTAAAAGTATCCATTAAAAATATAACACAAACAAAAAGTATTACTCCTATTACAATTATGTCTTTAGGTTTAGGGGTGACATTGCTATTAACGCTAGCATTAGTTGGCACTAATTTTCAAAGAGAAATTACAAAATCCATACCAGATATCGCTCCAGACTATTTTTTTGTTGGTATTCAAAAAGGTGAAAAAAATAAATTTGAAAATAACATTCTACAAATGGATCCAAATGCTAAAATTGAAGTAGTGCCTATGGTTTCATCTGGAATTACTAAAATAAATGGTATCAACCCAAAAACATATATAAAGCCTGGTGATGATAGTTATTGGGTTATTGGGAGTGACAGAAGATCTTCATGGGTAGATGAAATTCCAGAAGATAATCCATTAACTGAAGGTGAATGGTGGGATCTTAGCAAACCTGACCAACTTCAAATTTCTTTAGATGCAGAAGTTGCAAAAGATTTAAATATAAAGTTAGGTGATGTGTTTACACTTAATATTTATGGTAGAGAAGTTGATGGTGAAATTGTAAATTTTAGATCTGTTGATTACCGTGATCTTAATATTAATTTTGCAATGTTATTTAATCCTCAATTTGCAAATAATATTCCTCATGAATATTTGGCGACTGCTAAATTTGAAACTATTGAAAGGTTTGATGAAACTTTAATGTTAGATGTATTGCCAAGTTTATCCATGATTAAGATCAAAGATTATTTAAATAAAGTTACTGATATTTTAAATAAGGTGTTTATTGCAGTAACTCTCATCTCCGCTGTAACTATCATTATTGGATTAATTGTAATTTCAAGCGCTATTATGGTTCAAGGAAAAGTGAAAGAATATCAAAATTTAGTATTTAAAATTTTAGGGTTTTCAAAAAAAGAAGTTATCTTATCTTCCTTAATCGAATTTATGATAATCTTTAATTCTGTAATATTGATAGCAACTTTTTTTGCTGTAACTGGATCTAAATTTATAATGGAAAATATTTTTGAACTGGTATGGATGTTTGATTTTAAGGTTTTAATCTATTTAAGTTTTTCGATTGGTTTAGTTACTTTAATTTTAATTATGCTAACAAACTTGAAATATTTAAATCCAAAGATTTATCCTCTTATTAGAAATCAGTAATTAAAATTTTGTAATTTTATTATCCAAAAAATTGGATTTAGACTCACTTTTAACTTTGGAAGTTTTTTTTATTAATTAAATTTCACTTTAAACATGGCTTCATTTCTTCTATTCATTGGAAGAGTAAATGGACTATCGTAAGTTGCTCTAATAGGTGGACTAATAATTGATATATTGTTTTTTTGTAACTCATTTTTTAAAATTTCTTTGTGTTTTAGGAAATTTCTATCTGAAGCACGTCCCGAGTATATTAATACCGCATAGTAACCTCCTTCAATATTAACTATTTTAACATCTTTTCTAACTGGATTTGGTGCATTATCTGAATTAAATTTTGAAGGTAAATAAAATTGCATACTCATATATCCATTTTTTTCTACTTGTGTAACTGGAGTTGTCATTTTAATTTTTTCGTTCTTTTCATTTCTACCAGATATATAATTAAATAATTTTCTGAAATTATTATTTGCACCAGGGGCCATTGTTTCTACTGCTAAACGATTAGAATATTTTCTAATCTCATATACTTCATTTTTAATTACAACTTCATAATTTGTTTCCTCGTAAGCCATAATTGTAGAATATGGTAAAATAAATAAATTACAAAATATTAGAATATAAAATTTTATCATTTTCATAATTTATATAACTTTATATTCAAAATTTTGGGTAGTCTCATTAATCTGTATTAATTTAGCTCCATTTCTCTTATGAAACTTAGTTGCCATTTCTGTTAATGGTGAAAGGGTTACTAGTCTATTTAGATGATTAGATTTTTTAATCTTTTTAAAAACTTCTTTTACAATTAACTTTCCACCACCTTTTTTTTTAGACCAAACTGTATAAGCTATTGCAATTTTTCCAACATTTTGATCTCTCATAGCACTTTGTAAAAAAGCATCTGTGCTTAACTTTTCTAATTCATTAACATTAGTAGGTATTTTATTGGTATAAGCAAAACACATAACCGCATGTATTTCTCCCAAATATTTAACGCCATAAATTTTTCTACCATAACCCGTTCGAAAACTATTATTTAGCTCTGGTCTAACTGGATCTTCTTCTGTATTGCACTTTTTTAACTCCACTAGTTCTGCACCTTTTATCCAACCAAATAAATTATCTATATTTCTAGATAAAATTTGTTTATTTTTTCTGACTCTTGCCTTAATTCTTGGCTTAAATTTTTTTTTAAGAATTTTAATCATATATGCTTATCTTAATTAGATTTTTTTTAGATAATTTAAATTAAAAAATTGTCACATAATTTTTAAATAATAAAATCATACATTAATTTTGAGCTAGAGAATAAAATCAATATATAAATTATGTTATAAAATAGTCTTTCATTAATAATTTTTAGAATACGATATCCAATATAAATTCCAACAATTGCAAATGGTAAAAGCAATATAGATTGTTTAAAAGTTTGAAAATTTAACATTGATAAATGCAAATAAAGTGGAAGTTTAATTAAGTTTACAAAAGTGAAAAAAATTATTCTTGTGCCTACATAAATTTCTTTTTTCATTCTTAATGGTAGTAAATAAATACTTGTAGGTGTTCCGCCAGCATGTACACAAAAACTTGTAAATCCTGCAATTAATGAACAAATTCCACCTTTCATAAAATTTTTATCAGATTTTTTTTCTTTATCTTTTTTAAATAAGAAATAATGACCAGCAAATAAAAAACCCATTATTCCAACAATAATTTTTAACAAATCTTCAGAAAAATATGAAAAACTTAATGAGCCAATCAAAATTCCAATTGCTGCAAAAGGAATAATTAATTTTAAAGTGCTTAAATCAAATTCTTTTCTAAATCTGTAGGTAGCAATTAAATCAGAAAAAATAAGAATTGGTAAAATTATAGCTAATGCTTGACTTAATGGCATTATTACAGTCATTAATGGAACTGATATTAATGAAATAGAACCGCCTAAACCAGATTTGGCAATGCCATATAATATTATTGCTGGAACTATAGTTAAAAAAAATAATAAATTTATTTCAAAAAAATCTTTAATAATCATTTGCTAGTTATAAAGTAAATAAGAAATAACTATTATTAAAATAAATATAATTGATAAAATTATATAATTTAATTTAATCTTTAAAATTTGATAAACTGAATCATTAATTTTTTTCCAAAACAAAATTATTAAAAAAATTATTACAGCTGGTATAATAAATTTAATCATTTTTTAAACAATCTTGATAAAAATCTAAATTTCCATAAAAGAGATTTCAAGAATTTTATTATATTGAAAAAATCTTTAACTTTTTTTTGATAATTTTTTTCATCGAATACACTTTCAGTGTCAAATTTGCAAACACCTCTGATATCGTTGTAATCATTTTTATTTAAATTTGAAAATCTATCAAAATAATTATTTGTCATATGTTCAATAAAACAATTTGCATCAGGTTTTTCATTTATTTCTGGTAACAAAGTTGCTTTAAAATAATTAATATTTAATGCGTGGAATCCAAGTGCAGCTCTTTCTGTAACTCCATAATTATGTCTAAAATTAGTTAATTTTCTTTTAAAAGACCACCAATCAGTTTTTATAAATTGATTAAATATTTTTTGATCATATATCCAAAAACAACAATAGTTTTCAAAATCATTTATAAAAAAATTTTGAGAATTTATATTAATAAATTTTTTTAATCTCTCACCAACATGAATACAATATTTTTTATTATCATTATGATTCTTTTCATAAATTAAAAAACCTAAATGAAAAAATTTTTCACTTAAATTTTTTTGATATTTAAGAAGATATCTTAAATTTTCTTCTGAAAATTTAATATCATGTTCCAAATACATAAAATATTCATAGTCATTTTTTTGTTTTTCCATCATCGGTCTAGACAACCAAGTTAAATGTCCTTTTTCTAAATCTTGATCGTTAATGTTATGATTAATAACTTGAGCGTCTAAATTTTTATCTTCAAGAAAATCATTATGAGTATGAATAAAAATATCATTCTTAATAGATAATTTTTTTAAATTTTCTATATTTTCTTTTAAAAAATCAAATCTTCTTAGCTGTCTAAAACCCTCTTTTTTTTGAGGATTTGGATTGTAAAAAGGTATATGTATCGATATAGACATAGAAATAATAAGAATTAGAAAATATTTATCATACTTTATAATGAAAAAAATTTTAATTACAGGTGGAACTGGATATCTAGGTAGAAATTTAGCTCTATTTTACAGAAAAAAATTCAAAGTTTTTTTAGGAGCAAGAAATAATAAGCAAAATTTTCTTGTTAAAAACCTTACAAATTGTGAAGTAGTTCCACTGGATGTGTCAAACATTAATTCAGTAAATGATTGTTTAAACTTTACAAAACCTGACATTGTTATTCACGCTGCAGCAACTAAATTTGTTGACCTATCAGAAAAGTTTCCTTTTGAATGTATAGATACTAATATTGTGGGCTCAACAAATATTGCTAGAGCTTGTTTAAACAAAAAAGTTCCAACTGTAATAGGTATATCTACTGATAAAGCATCACCCCCAATAAAAAATATTTATGGATTAAGTAAATCATGCATGGAAAGACTTTTTTGTTCTAGTGAACCTTATGGAAAAACTAAATTTGTGTGTGTTAGATATGGAAATGTAGCATGGTCAACAGGTTCAGTTTTACCTATATGGAAACAAATGTTTAATAAAAATAAACTTATATTAACTACTGGACCATACATGAGAAGATTTTTCTTTTCTGTAGATGAAGCGGTAAGCCTTGTTGATCAAGCCTTAAAACTAAAAGACAAACTAAACGGAAAAATTCTTTCTGCTGAAATGAAGTCAGCAAAAATGATAGAAATTTTGAAAGTTTGGATTAAAAAATTTGGAGGTAAATATAAAGTTATTCAATCTAGAAAAGGCGATAGACTAGATGAATATTTAATAGGAGAAGATGAATTAAAATTTACTGAAGAATTAAAAATAAAGAATAAAAAATACTTTATTATAAATTTTAACAAAATGGCAAAAAAACCTTTAAAAAAAATTGTCTCATCACAAAATGCAAAAAGATTATCTCAGTCTGAAATAGAAAAAATAATACAATTTGGACTTAATAAAAATGATCTCTAAAAAAATAGATCATGCTTTTATAATGGCAGCTGGTAGAGGTACTAGACTAATGCCACTTACAAAAAGAATTCCTAAAGGGTTGGTTAAATATAAACAAAGTTCTTTAATAGCAAATGGTATAAAAAGACTTAAAAAATATATTAATTTTGTTCACATTTCAGTTGGGTATAAAGGACCTATTCTTGCAAAACATCTAATTGAACAAAAAGTTTCTTCAATTATTAATACGGACAAAAAAGGTAATTCATGGTGGATATTTAATTCACTTTTTAAACATTTTGACAAACCCATCTATGTCCTAACATGCGATAATGTTACTAATATTGATTTTAAAAAAATTGAAAAAGATTATTATAAAAAAAAACAACCACTTTGCATGATCATACCCACAATACCTGTAGTGGGTTTATCTGGAGATTATATATTTAGAAAGAAAAATGTTGTTAAAAAACTATCAAGAAATATTAAATCAGATATTTATTGTACTGGTATTCAAGTTTTAAATCCCAAAAAAATAAATGATAAGATCAAATCAACTCAGAATTTTAATATACTTTGGAAAAGATTAATAAAGATCAATCAGTTATATGTTTCAGATATAAGGCCTAAAAAATGGTACACAGTTGACAATATCGAAAATTATAAAAATTTGAAAAAGAAATTCAAATAATTATTGATTTTTATCATTAACATAAACTGATACACCCCTTGAATTTATATCAACATCAAATTTTTTATGTAAAGGTGGAAATGCCCTTTGAGAGCAATCTAATCTATCACAAGTCCTGCATGATACGCCAATAGGTATCTCGGTTTTCTTGTCCGATATGTCTAAATTTTCAGTATAAACAAACTCTTTTGCATATTTGGCTTCACATCCTAAGCCTATAGAAAGAATACTTTTAGATTGACCGTATCTACCTACTCCCTTTTCAACTGTTCTAGCTATACAAACATACTTTTCACCATTAGTCATTTTACTCACAGCAGCCTGTATCACTCCAGGTCTAGTAAAAGCTGAATAAACATTCCATCTAGGACAAGCTCCTCCATATCTAGGTATTTCAATTCCAGATAACGAAAATCTTTTTGAAATATTTCCAGCAATATCGGTTCTAAGCATATGAAATGGAATTCCTGGTAATTTTGGGTCTTGTAAACAAGTTACTCTATGAGCTACTTGTTCAAATGATGTGGCAAATGTATTTTGTAAAAGTTGTAAATCATATTTTAATTTTTTACATTCTGTATGAAAAAGTTTATAGGGCATTAAAATAGCTGCACCACAATAATTCAAAAGAGCAACTTGAGTTAATCTTTTTGACTCATCTGAAGGAAAATTAAATTTTGATAAATATTCAATAATGATATCTAATGCCCCTTCTTGAGCAATTTGTGCTGCTGCATAAAGTTTTTTTGTTTCTAAAGAATTATAATCACTTAACAAAAGCTCTTTTTTTGTTTTATTAAATATTTTTGAAAAAGGTTTTTCCTCTTCAGGTATGATATCTTTTACAGTGATAGAATATTTATTTTGAAGATAGTCGCATAAAGCAATATACCTTGTTCTATTATTTTTTTGAACTTTATCAAAAATTGAATTTGCAAATTCTTCTAGTTTAGGAAAATAATTTTTATTTTCTTGAAGAAAATCTGAAATAACTTCTCCTGGAAATGATGTTTTTCTACTATCTATTATTTTTCCTGAAATATTTTCAACTTTATTTACTATTTCATGATCTTTTTGTTTAAAATTATCTCCTAATTTGATTAAAGCTCTGGCCATTTTTGGGTTTGTGTTTACTAAATCTTTTACTTCAGGTCCAAGTATATCTAAATCTTCAAACAATTGATCATCTAAAAGTTCTGAGATATTGTTTTCTAAATTTATATCACTTTTACTTGTTAAATCTGATAGCTCTACTCTTAATTCTTTACTTATTTTAATTAACAAATCCCCATCTATTTTTCTTTTTCCACTTTCAATTAAATTAAGATATGAAGGAGATATTCCTATTTGTTCTGAAAATTTATTTGCTTGAAGTCCAAGTTGTCTTCTAAATGCTTTTATCTTTGGCCCAACTTTTAAATCAAGTTTATTAATATCTTTTCCTTTAGAAAATTTTGATATAGCAATTTTTGAATTATCTAAATTAATTTTTTTTTCATTTATTAAATCAGAAAGTTCAATTCTTAATTCCTGACAAACTCTCAGTAACAAATCACCGTCTATATTTCTTTTTCCACTTTCGATTAAATTTAGGTAACTAGCTGATATTGATAATTGCTCAGCAAGCTTATTTGCTTGTAAACCTAATTTTTTTCTAAACACCTTGATTTTTAGTCCAATTTCCTTATTTATAAGCATTTTTTTAATATTTTGTAAATTTTGTAAATTTTAATTTACAAAAAATTAACTCAATTTACAAGTAAATTAGGTGTTTTTTGTAGATTTTGTAAATCTTGTAAATTATAAGATTTATATGAATAAAAAATTAAATAAAAATGAAAATGAAGCTCAAATCATTAAAAAAGAAGATTTTGATCAGCATAATAGTAGAGGAATCTATATGAGGGATGATCATTGTGATTGGGGTTCTAGTGGAATGAATGACCTTATTAAATCTTTAGACGACAACAACTAATCCATTCTTTCTATTTCAATTTTCAAAATAATTAACATCATAGGATAAACAATAATGAGTGCAGAAAATATCTCATACGACTTAAAAAGATTTGCTGGAATTAAACGTGATTATACGCCTGAGGAAGTAGAAAGGTTAAGGGGGTCGATTAAAATTGAATACTCTTTATGTAAAAATCAATCACAAAAACTTTGGAATTTATTAAATACAGAACCATATATAAATACACTTGGTTCTTTATCGGGTAATCAAGCAGTTCAACATGCAAAAGCAGGTTTAAAAGCAATTTATTTAAGTGGATGGCAAGTAGCAGCAGATGCAAACACTGCAGGAGAAATGTATCCTGACCAATCTTTGTATCCTTATGATAGTGCACCAAAATTAGTTGAAACAATGAATAATTCTTTAGTCAGAGCGGATCAAATTCAACATATGGAAATTCAAGATGGTGATATGAAAGAAGATAATAAAGTTGACTATATGTTACCAATAATTGCTGATGGAGAGGCTGGATTTGGTGGTCCATTAAATGTTTTTGAATTAACTAAAAAATTTATAAAAGCAGGAGCAGCTGGAGTTCACTTTGAAGACCAACTAGCAAGTGAAAAAAAATGTGGTCATATGGGTGGTAAAGTTTTAGTACCGACAGGAACTATGGTTAAAAATTTAAAATCAGCAAGACTTGCTGCAGATATTGCTGAAGTACCTTTAATTATTTTAGCTAGAACAGATGCAAATGCTGCAAAATTAATAACTAATGATTTTGATGAAAATGATAAACCTTTTTTAACAGGTGATAGATCTCCTGAAGGTTTCTTTTATGTTAAAGATGGAATAGAACAAGCTATATCAAGAGGTCTTGCCTATGCACCGTATGCAGATTTAATTTGGTGTGAAACAGCAACTCCTAATCTTGAAGAGGCAAAAAAATTTGCTGATGCTATACATGAAAAATTTCCTGGTAAATTATTGGCTTATAACTGTTCTCCATCATTTAATTGGAAAAAACATCTAAATGATGAAGAAATTGCTTCATTCCAACAAGAAATTGCAAAGATGGGTTATAAATTTCAATTTATAACTCTTGCTGGGTTTCATACTCAAAATATTGCTATTTTTGAGCTTGCAGAAAAATATAAAAAAGAAGGCATGTCAGCTTACTCTAAAATTCAACAACAAGAATTTTCTAGAGAGAAAGATGGCTATACTAGTGTTAAACATCAAAGAGAAGTAGGTACTTCGTATTTTGATGCTGTATCTAATACTATAAGTAGTGGTAAAAGCTCAACAACTGCTATGGCAGGCTCAACTGAGTCTGAACAATTTTAAATAAAATAGATTCCCTCTAATTTTTTTTGATAGCCCTTAACAGGGCTATTTTTTATTTGTAAAGATGTTTTGGGACTGTTAAGGATCAATAAAATGAGCAATAAAAGCTTCGGTTTTGGTACACAAATTAGAAAGTCCCCTTATTTTGATTCCACAGTAAAATGGGGGGCCACAGGGTTTTCAGTCTATAATCATATGTATATACCTAGGGATTTTGGAGATCCTGAACAAAATTTTTGGAATTTAATTGAAAAGGCAATTCTTTGTGACGTTGCTGTTGAAAGACAAGTAGAGATTACTGGGCCAGATGCTTACAAATTTATCCAATTACTCACTCCTAGAGACCTTTCAAAACTTTCTGTAGGTCAATGTAAATATGTTTTAATTACAAATGAAAAAGGTGGGATTTTAAATGATCCCGTATTATTAAGACTTGCAGAAAACCATTTTTGGTTATCTCTTGCAGATAGTGATATTTTATTATGGGCTCAAGGTGTTGCGGTTAACTCAGGTTTAAAAGTTAATATAATAGAACCAGATGTTTCACCATTACAATTACAAGGGCCAATGTCAGGTAAAATTATGATTAAATTATTTGGAGAAAGTATTAAGGATTTAAAATACTATTGGTTAAGAGAATTTAATTTAGATGGAATTCCCTTGATAATTTCAAGAACAGGTTGGTCAAGTGAACTCGGTTATGAAATATATTTAAAAGATAGCTCAAGAGGAAACGAATTATATGAAAATATTATGCAAGCAGGAAAAGAGTTTGGACTTAGGCCGGGTCACACCTCAACTATAAGAAGAATTGAAGGAGGAATGTTGTCTTATCACGCTGATGCAGATATTAACACTAACCCTTTTGAATTAGGCTTAGATCGCCTAATTAATCTAAATACAAATATAAATTATATTGGAAAAAAAGCACTACAAGAAATAAAAAATAAAGGTGTAAATAGAAAACAAGTAGGTTTAATAATCGATTGTGCTCCTTTAAAAAGTCCAAATACAATTTTTTGGCCAGTATATAAAGAAGATAAAAAAATTGGCAAAGTAACTTCAGCAGTATATTCTCCTAGACTTAAGAAAAACATAGCACTAGCAATTGTTGATATTAAAAATTCTACCCTTGGTAATAACCTTAAAATACAAATTGAAGATAAAAATATCGATTGTGTACTTGTTGAAAAACCTTTTTATGATCCTAAAAAAAAAATTGTAACTTCATAAATTAATATTTTTTTTTAACAATTAATTTTTAACTGATAATTTTCTTTCCAAAACTCAATCCATCCATCTTGGTGTGAAGCTTTGACTGATTGAATCTTTGTACATTTGTTAATTGAATTTCTTTTCTCATAATTTAAATGTAATATATTTGGAACGACTTTGTCCTTAGTTCCATAATAATGTGTCTGCGATATATCTTTAATTTTTTTTTCTAAAGAGTAAAAATTAATTTCTTTATTATAACCTGATAAATTTAGTAATTTAACAATCTCATCAGGATTAATATTACCAGCAACAGTCCTAATGGATCTGATGTTGAAATCCTTAGAAGCTAAATGCATAGCTATAGCGGCACCTCCAGAATATCCCACTAAATGAATATCTTGATACTCTTTAGTCAATTGCTCCAAAATACGCCTGTACACCCCTAATACGGCCTCTGAGTACTGTAAACTGGTCCATATTTTAGAGTTTTCACATGATGGTCCAGATATATATTGGCAAGGTCTAGATAAGTAAATAACGTTATCACTTTGATCTTGTAATGCCAATTTAAACGCTGTCGGATTGACTGGTGTTGGGTCTGATGATGGTTTAAATCTACTTAACCAAGCTTGACCATCACCTTCTATATAAATAGTTAATAAATTATCATTTTTAACTTTTTTTAAAGAAAAAATGTTAAATTCACTAAATCTATAAACATTTTCTTCAAATTGGTTGTTGTTTAATTCAATCAAATTTGCTTGTTTTTGCTCAATTTGAGGTGTTGAACATCCTATTAAAAAAAGAAAAATAATAAGATAATTTTTCATTTTATTAAATTAGCATACTAAATTTCAAATACATAAAAAAAAAGGCCCCGTAAGGGGCCCTTTTTAATTCGTATATATAATAATTTATTTAGATTAATTAAAATCTAGATGATAACTTAAGACTTCCGTTATGACCCATGTAATCGTCATTATTAGCTTCTGCTTCATAACCAAAACTAACATCAGTATTACCATTAGTAAACGTATATCCTAAACCAAGTGTAGCTGACATTTCTTCAATAGTTGAAGATGTGTCAAATGCTGTTCCACCACCTTGGAAAGTGTTAGATGACTTAACTTTTAAGTCTCCAAACTCATTATTTAATGCTAATGAAATCATTGGAATTCCATTACCAGTATCCATATGAGCTTTTAATCCAACAGATCCAACGATAGAATTTATATCATCTTGGTCTACTCTTAATCTTAAAGCATCACCGTCTGTAGAAGATGTTTCAGTATAAGCATCTGTTTCAATTAATGTACTTGTGATACTAGCAAACGGTGTTACATAAGCACCATTTTGAGCTTCGTATGGAAGTCCACCACCAATTTTAACAGAAATTTGCTGACTATCATATTCCCCTTTAAGAGTTCTATCTAGTCCAAGAGAGTTAATAACTCTTGATGTAGCATTTTCACTTATTCCAAATGTTACACTACCTTCAACATAACCTGCGTCTCCAGTTTTATCCATGTATAAAGATGCTGTGTATGTATCTATATCGTTAGTAGATTTACCAGTCCCTTTACCTTCAAGATCTGTATTTGCCATAGAAACAGATAAACCAACAACTAAACCGCCGTCGCTTACTGCGTCTACACCAACAGCAACACCAGCAGTATCTGTATCAAATCCAGGTTGATGACCTGAACCAACTACTTTGCTATCTTGTTCTGTTATTGAACCAAATGCTTGCATGAACATAGAATTAGCACTAACTCCATCTCCAGCAGCTATTCCAGCAATATATGCGTCTCCTGATCTTAAAGAGGCCATTCTGTTATTGATAACTCCTTGAACAGCACCAGTTACAGCTTTAGAAACTTGAGTTGATCCAGAAATTAAGTCTTGTTGTGGAGCAGATTGTTTAGCAAAAGCTGTTGTATCTGTTGTTGAAAGACTGTTTAAGCTATTTAAAGAGTCTTGTAGGTTTGCACGTACAGTCGTATCTGCTTGTGCAGCATTTAGTATTTGTTGCATTGAAGCACCCATGTTTTTCGTAACATTTAGGTTTGTACCAATATCAGCAGCACTATTTACAGATGCAGTGAACACTAAGTCATTATTGTTCGTAGCTTCAGTAACTGTCCCTGTATAAGTTGTTAATGCCGTATCAACAACAGCAGCTTCTAAATCTTCTAATATCGCTGCGTCTGCTGCGTCAGTTGTTTGAGCTACTAACGTAATTGTTTGTCCATCTGTAAGTGTAGCTGGCATATGGATTTTTGTACCTGCAGCAAAATTTCCATCAGCTAAACCAGTACCTTCTGTGAAAAGTTCTTCTCCATTTGCAACACCGTCACCAACAATGATAACCGTTGATGCTTCAGTAGTTAAAGCATTAAATAAGTTGTCATTTTCTTCAAAAGTAACAGTACCACTATCTATATCAGCAACTTTAGCTTTAACGGCTGCTTGGAAAATAGTTGTTGTACTATCGTCAAGTTCAACTTCTTGAAGTTCAGTTGCACCAATTGCAGTAGCAAATGTAACAGTAGCAGCAGTGTTAGCATTATCTAGAACACCTTTACCATCTCCAGTTCCGTCAATTGCACCTGTAACTGTTTGAGCAACAGTACCTGAAGTAGTAAATTCTCCAGCTTCACCAGCTAGAGCAATGGTATCTGAACCAATTGTAATTGTAGCACCATCAAAGTCACCTACAACACTATCAGCAATAGTAATTCCTTTTGCTGCAGCAGATGCACTAATTGTTGCTGTTGCATCAAGATCAATTTGATCTATTGCAAATGTTCCACCAATAACACCTGAAACAGTTTTACCTGTAGCAGATATTTTAAGTATACCTTCATCAGCAGCTGCACCATCAATAGTTCCTGCTAATGTTTTAGTAGCAGCAGTTGCTAACTCAATAGTAGCTTGGAGAGTATCATCATCTAATGTAATAGTTGTAGCTGTAACATCATCATCAAAAAGACCTAACGAAGCTTCACTACCACCATTGTCTGCAGTAATTGTTAAATTTGTAACATTGATAGCTGCATCAAAATTACCTGAACCAGCATCACCATTAGCTTGACCAATTGCTAAAGTACCAATCGGGTTAGCAGATGTACCAATTGCACCTGTGAATGTTTGAACTGCTGGAGCTCCACCACCATCATCATAAACGTTAACTGTTGTGTCGTCACCATCAGTTGATGTAGTTGTAATTGCTCCTGTTAATGCAGTAATAGCATTTACGTCTACGAAGTCTACTGAAGCAGAACTTGCAGCACCAGGTTTTAATACTAATGCACCAACTACAGCAGCATCAAATGCAATTGAAGAATCTTCTGTTGCTGATTCACCTGATTGAACATTGATTGTTGTTGCACCTAGTGTTCCTGTAAATTTAGCAGACGAGTCATTTGTAGTCGTACCAACTGTTACAATATTTAATGCAGCACCAGCACCAATGTTATTTGCAAAAGTAACTAAGCCACCAGCGTTAGTAACATTGATTTCACCTTTACTAGCTGCTTCACCATCAACAGCACCTGTTATAGCCTGTGTACCTGTACCATCAAGAATAAGTTTTGCGTTTGATGCACCTGTAGATAAGTCAAGACCAGCAGTAAATGTAATTGCTGCACTTGCTTTTAACTCAAGAGCACCAGTTGCATTAGAAGCATCATTCTCTGCTTCAACTGCTCCTGTGATAGTTGTTGCACCATCAAAGTTAACAGTCATTGTTTCTGAATCTGAATCTTCTAAAGCTTGAATAATTAAAGTTGTGTCAGTTGTTAATGCACCTGTGAAAGTTACATTCATATCACCTTCAGCACCATCAAGATCTTTAATTGTAATAACACCAGCAGTATCTCCAGCATCTAAAACTGCAGAAGCAACTGTTACATTTAAAGTTGCTGTGTCGTTAGCTTGTGTTGCAACTATAATATCACCTTGAGTAGCTGTATCTGTAATTGCTCCAGTTTGAATTGTATAAACAGCACTACCAACATCAGATGTTAAAGTTAAATCTTTTGTAGCAATGTCGAATACATATGCTGTAGCAGTATTGTCATCATCTGTTGTTGCGTTACCAACGTTAGCTGCGTCAGCGTCAGTTGATATAGCTGTTACAGCTGCACCTCCAGCCACTGCGAATGGAAGTAATGAAATTATTTTTTTAGAAATATTTTTTGCTTTTTTTAATAACTCTTCAAAAAAAGTCGAAGTTTTAGATATTAAATTCATTAGTTTAGGCCTTTGTTAAGTTTATTAATATATATACGTATAACTGTAGAAAATAGAAAAAAAATTAGAAAAAGCAATTAATTTTTTTAATTACTATGAAAAAAAAACCTCATATTTACCTATAAAACGTTAACTTTTTAAATTAATTTATTAGTGTTGTATTTTAATCACATAATAATAACCATATGCTCATAGAATCATTAAAATATGCTCAGTTAGTTAAAT
>Ga0315315_10002378_pt1 | contig 17192 bp, 11 predicted proteins | sample M140m3416metaG_FD_203699 | JGI IMG/M metagenome (GOLD analysis project Ga0315315, IMG submission 203699) | Ammonia-oxidizing marine archaeal communities from Monterey Bay, California, United States - M1 40m 3416 | ecosystem: Environmental > Aquatic > Marine > Intertidal zone | place: USA... | reverse complement strand
CCGCGACCCTGCAATGCTGCTCTACCTCGATTCAGCGACGAATCGAAAATCTCATCCCAACGAAAACTATGCTCGCGAAATTATGGAGTTGTTTTGCCTCGGCGAAGGCATGTACACAGAGCAGGATATCCGAGAACTAGCGAGGTGTTTTACTGGATGGGAAATCAAGCGTGAACGATATCGCTTTAACCGATACCAGCATGATGCTGGAATGAAAACGGTGCTCGGTGTTCGTGGCGTTGAGTCTGGTGAGGAAGCGATTCGGATTGTGACCGAGCATCCAGCTGCTCCGCGTTTTCTCGCCCGAAAACTATTTCAGTTCTTTGTCATGGATGAACCGGTACCAACAGATGAGTTGTTGGTGCCTTTAGCAAGGCAATTGAGCGATGATCAAATGAATGTCGGTCGAACCGTGCAGAGGATTCTGGGCAGCAATCTGTTTTTTTCTCCGTTAGCCCGCGCTCGCAAGGTCCGCTCACCTGTGGAACTCGGGGTGGGGTTTTTGCGCGCATTTGAGGGCACGACTGACTTTTTTCAGTTGGCCGATGCGATGTATCAATTGGGTCAAGGGCTTTACCAGCCACCGAGTGTAAAGGGTTGGGATGGGGGGCGGACTTGGATCAATTCGTCCACCTTATTGGGGCGAGCAAATTTGATTCATCGGATGTTGAATGGAAATAAGACTCGTTTCGGAAAGCAATCGTTGAACGATTATTTTGAAGTGAACGGGGTTGATTCTGTAGTAGACATTGCGGAAATGTTGGAGAGCTTGCTGTTTGCAGTGTCGATTCCGAGGCCGGCAATTGAACGAGTGAAAGCACTGGTAGCTGCAAGTGAGGACGCAAATCGGGTCAATCTTGCTGTACACGCCTTTTGTACCCTCCCCGAATTTCAGGTGGCCTGAAGATGGAGTTTGAATTGAAGTCGCGATCAGCTGAAAAGACAATGACGCGTCGTAAGTTGCTTGGCCACACTGGGCAGGGTGCATCCCTGTTAACGTTTGGAGTAACGGCTCCGGGAGTGTTGTGTGATGCTGCAGCGCTATCGACGGAACAGAAAATCCTGGTGGTCGTTGAAATGGCCGGCGGAAATGACGGGCTCAATACAGTGGTCCCAATTCGTGACGATCTTTACCGAAACGCACGTCCAAATTTAGCAATCGGCAGCGATGATGCGCTGTCGATTAACGACGATCTGGGTCTGCATCCCTCGATGCGAGGAATGGCTGATTTGTTCGAAGATGGCAAGTTGTCAATCGTCCAGGGAGTGGGGTATGAAAATCCAAATCGTTCACATTTTGAGTCAATGGACATCTGGCATTCATGCCAAAGAAAGACTGAACAACGGCAGAATGGGTGGATTGGCCGATATTTGGAATCGAACAAACTTAATCAGCTCTCGGACCCACCCGCACTGCATCTCGGTAAGAGACAGCAACCGTTTGCATTGATGTCCCGGGATGTGAGAGTGCCGTCGGTACAGTCGCTTGAGCAGTTCCGACTGCGAGCAGCGAAATCACCAGACCTGCGAGATGCAATTCGAGCTCTGTCCAGCCAGAGTCGAGCAGGGGCATCCGATTTACTGGGCTTCGTTCAGGCCAGTTCACGTAATGCAATCGATGCAAGTGAGCGGATGGAGTCTGTGGGTGTGCAGTACAAACCGTCGGTAGCTTATCCTGAAACCACTTTGGGACGTGAGCTTGAAACCATTGCGAAGCTGATTGCTTCAGGTCTGGAAACCCGTGTTTATTACGTTCGAATCGATGGTTTCGACACGCATGCGAACCAGCCGGGGGCGCACGCCGTGTTACTACGCTCGGTAAGTGATGCAGTGGGAGCGCTTGTTCGAGATGTCAATGCGCAGGGGCACGGTGATCGTCTGCTGGTAATGTGTTTCAGTGAGTTTGGGCGTCGGGTTGCTGAGAATGCGAGTGACGGCACTGATCACGGCGCTGCAGGTCCAGTATTGCTCGCTGGTAATGAAGTGAAAGCAGGCGTGGTGGGTGAACATCCGCGTTTGGATGATTTGCAAAACGGTGATTTAAAGCATCGTATTGATTTTCGGCAGGTCTATGCAGCAATCCTGCAGCAGTGGCTGAAATGCGATGCCGCGTCTGTCTTGGGAGCAGCTTATGATCCAGTTGCAGTTTTTGCGAAATCGTGAATGTGCCCCTGTTGGCCTTCCACCTGTGATTTTGCCACTGTTTGATTTTAGATTGCCAGTTTGGATTCTGGATACTTCCGGTTCTGGTTTTGGGAAACGGCAGGTGGTTTTTGAGGCTGTTGTGTTTTAGCCCACAAGTTTTTGTTCAAACCGTTGGAAGTCATCCAGGGTGTCTATTCCAGGTGTGGCTGAGTCAACGGTCGCGACCACGATCCGTTTTCCAGCTTCGATCGCTCGGAGCTGTTCCAGTTTTTCGAGTTGTTCAAAGCGACTTGGTGGTTGTGATGCAAACCATTGAAGAAATTGTCGTCGGTAGGCGTAGAGTCCAATGTGATGCCAAAAGATAGGTGGCTCAGCCTTGAGGTGTGTTTCTTGCACACCTTCACGCACGAATGGAATAGCGGCACGACTGAAGTACACTGCCCTGCCCTGCCCTGCTCTTTCCGACATTAGGATTTTGACACACGCAGGATCTTCAAGTTGCTGCTCGTGGCGAATGGGAGTTCCAGCAGTCGCGATGTCTGCCTTCGGGTCTTCCATCAATGTGCGTGCGACAAGATCAATTGATGCCGGATCGATTTCTGGTTCATCAGCTTGGACGTTGATAAACACGTCTGTGTTGGGAAGGGCCTCAGCAACTTCGGCTAGGCGATCAGTACCGCTCACGCAATTCTGACTTGTCATGACCCACTGGCCACCAAATGAATCGACCTCCTTGGCAAGCTTTTGATCATCCACAGCGACGACGATGTTTGTTCCAAAGAAAGAACGGGACGCTGCCTCGTAGGTATGATGGAGGATGGTCTTTCCACCCGCTTTGAGTAGAAGCTTCTCTGGCAGTCGGGATGAGGCAAGGCGGGCCGGCAGTACGATCTGGCAACTATTTTGCATGGCAAGGCGAAATTTTTGGATAACGAAATTTTGAAGATGACAGGAAAAAAATTCTATTCTGGTACGGAGAAATTTTTCAATTTCCGGTTTTGTGCCGCCCGCTTGCAAATTGTGGCGTTCGAGTCCAGTCGCAGCAATGTTGATCTCGAAAAGACCCTCCAAGATGCCAGCTCTCGTGTTTGACACGGCAAGATGCGGTAGCTACGCTTTGCAGCCAAACGGTTTGTGGTGATGTGCTTTGCAGATGCCAGCACATGTACAGGGAACTCCGGTGAAATTCCGGGACGGCCCGGCCGCTGTAATCGATGTGATGGGGAATTTTCTCCGTCAGATGTTGCATTATCTTTCAGCCATTGTTGAGAAGCTTTTGACGCGTGATGCGTCCGAGAGTGACTCACGAGAAGGCATGCAACGGACACATCGGGAGTCAGAAGACCTACCACTTACCGGGCGCGACGTGACTTTCTTGGGTGAGGTCCGTGCTGAGAGCTGAGTTGTCATGAGGGCAACGTGCGGTTTTGCTGCGTAGGCTTGTTTTCGATTTGTCAGCGTCCCCTTCCACATGCTTCATGGGTTGGCGGGGATTGTGTTTGCGCAATGGGGTCGACCATGAACTGCTTGCAGCAACCCACTGGGGTGTCGCGACGAGGTTTCACTCTTGTCGAATTATTGGTGGTCATCGCGATCATCGGCCTTTTGGTTGGTCTTTTGCTGCCCGCTGTGCAGGCAGTCCGGGAGACCGCTCGCAGGATGCAGTGTCAAAATAATCTGCACCAAATTGGAATCGCGATGCACAACTACCACGCTGCATTTCGAAAGTTACCTCCCGGGGGAATCGAAGTGCGCCCAGAGACACCACGTGGTAAGCAGATTGCGTGGTCAGCCATGGTGTTACCGTTCCTCGAACAATCCGCTGTCTATTCAAGAATCGATTTCAATTACGCGTTTGATCATCCAGTCAACCGTGAGGTGGCAGCAACACCGATCGAGGCTTTCCTCTGCCCCAGTACCGCCCGTCCGCAGGTGCTCAATCGTGGCAAGGGAGCAACGGATTATGGCGGGATCTATGGCGAACGAATTCTCACAACGAACTATCCGCCTCGAGGTGTGCTGATCCATGACCAAGCGATTCGTTTTCGAGATATCACGGATGGCTTAACTAGAACATTGATGATCTCTGAGGATGCCAACTTTCGTGATGGTCAATGGATCAATGCGTGGAATCTGTTTGATCAGGCGTTTCCGATCAATCGAGCGCCGAGCTTTGAGAATGACATTCGAAGCATGCATCCTCAGGGGGCTAACGGGCTGTTTGCGGATGGGTCTGTTGTTTTCATGAATGAGAGTATGGAGCTTGAATTGCTTGCTTCCATTTGCACGAGGAATGGGAACGAGCAGACAGCTGACTGGGACAGATAAGAAAAATAGTTTCGAGATGACGATGAATGGTATTGAAAAGATGTCGATTGTAAATCGTGGGCGTAGCGTGGTGACTATGAATAAAAAACGGAAAATGCTGACGGAGCAATTAGAGGACCGCAGGCTTTTAGCTGGCCCCTACGCGCCCGCAGCTGGGCAACTGGGGTCAACCGCAATTGCTCACGATGACCCGGCGATCATTGGTTGGGCAACCGGTTACGAAAATTATCAGCCTGGTTCAGATGTGGACCTCGCATTTCAAGTGCCTGAGAATGCCATCGGTCAGGCCGAAGGTACGATCTCTGACGCAGTTACCCTTGGCCGTAGCGGACAGATAACGTTGAGTTTCTCAACGCCGATACGAAATGGGTTCGGAAGTGATTTTGCCGTTTTTGAAAATAGCTTCAGTGATACTTTCCTTGAACTTGCGTATGTGGAAGTCTCATCTGACGGTTCAAATTTCTTTCGCTTCGAAAACGATTCGCTGACACCCTCACCAGTTGCCGCATTTGGTGAAGTGGATCCAACAAATGTCCACAATCTCGCTGGCAAATATCGACGGGGTCAGGGCACCCCATTTGATTTGGACGATTTGCGTGGCATTAGCCCACTTTTGAACACGGCTGCTGTCACACATGTTCGTGTGGTCGACGTGGTAGGTGATGGAACAGCTTTGGATACAAGCGGTGATGTGATTTATGATCCAAGTCCAACCCTCGGAAGCGCTGGGTTTGACCTCGATGGTGTTGGGGTTCTGAACGCGTTTGAGTACTCGAGCGATGTTATTGACTTTGAGGATGTTGGGTCTGGGCTAGACCCGCAGTCATTCTTCAATGGCCCTGACCCCGATGGCACGATCGTTACTGGACCGTACGACGACGTTGTCGTTCTGGGTAACTTTCAGTCAGAATTGGTGACGTTCAACAATGCCTACTCGATGGACTTTGGTTCGTGGAATCAGTGGGCATACGCGAACATGACAGATACCACCACGGCTGGTTATCAGAATCAATTCAGCACCTATCCGGGCAATGGAGCTGATAATTCAGCCACGTTTGGGGTCGGTTTCGCTTCGCAGGGGGATTTTTACGACGCTCCATTGATCACGCGTCCTGCTGACGATTTGAGGTCCTTTGGTTCGCTTTCTGTAACTAATACAACCTATGCAGCTTTGTCGATGCTGCTGGGTGATTCGTTTGCGAAAAAGTTTGGTGGTGATTCAGGCAATGATCCAGATTTTTTCACACTGAGTATCGAAGGTTTGGATGCTGCTGGGCAGGCAGTCGGGCAGGTTGATGTATTCCTGGCAGATTACCGGTTTGCTGATAACTCTTTGGACTACATTCTTGATGATTGGGTGACTGTTGATTTGGGCCCAGTGTCAAATGCCCGAAGTTTATCCTTCTCGTTGACTTCCTCTGATGTCGGCGGATTTGGCATGAATACGCCAAGCTATTTTGCTGTTGATGACATTGTCATGCTGACTCCTGCGGTAGCGTTTGATCTTCAAAAAGATTCTGTGCTGGAGAGCGATGGTGCGAACGCCACGATGGCTCGCGTGAGCCGGGCGGGAGGAGATTCATCGGAAGCGATTGAATTTGCGATTGAGCCTGTTGATGCCTCGCAGGCCGTTTTGCCAGCCAGTGTTACCATTCCTGCGGGAGCCAATCATGTTGATTTTCCGATAGGGGTGGTCGATAACTCTAGTGCTGACGGCGATCGAGAGGTGACCATTCGTGTTTCTGCAGACGGTTACACGGCGACCGAAAAGAGTTTGCAAATTCGAGATGATGATCCTTTTCGTCTATCACTCGACCTGTCAGCAGTTGAGGTTGCTGAAGGTGGTGTCGTCAATGGAACTCTCGTGCGGAATGATGCATTTCCTGATGCCCCGCTAACGATTCAATTGAACGCATCCATCGACGGACGTTTGAGTTTCGCTTCGACGGTTGTAATAGCTGCCGGGCAGACGACTGCTTCGTTTGATATAGCTGCTCCGGAAGATGATATAGACCACCGGGATGTAACGGTGCAGATCACGGCACGGGCCACTGGGTACGAGGATGGAGCAAGCACTCTGTTTGTCTTGGACAATGACACCCCAAAACTTGACTTTACATTTTCTAGCTCAAGTTTTTCAGAACAGCGGGCAAAGCCGACCGAGGGTTTTGAATTGTTGGGGCGGCGTCTGGCACCTGAGGCTGCGTACAACGGATCGGACAATGCTGGCCAGTTTGATGCGGGGGGGTTGGTGTTCAACAATGAATACAATCCCACTTATGGTAGTTGGGGTGGGTGGGCCTATTCGAACACAACCGACGTGACAACCAGCGGTTATTTGAATCAGTACAGCAGTTTCAGCGGTGGAGGTGCTGTGAACTCTGACACTTATCTTGTCGGCAATGCTTACCCCGGATTTGTTGTCCCGCGAATCACGCGAGATCCAGCGAGCACTGGTCCATTCAGTACCTTGGATATCACCAATACAACCTATGCTGCCCTGTCGATGTATGAGGGTGATTCATTTGGTGCAAAGAAGTTTGGCGGTGAATCTGGGAACGATCCTGATTTTTTTGCTCTTACCATCGAAGGGCTCGATGCAAACGATGTCTCCATTGGAACGATAGAATTCCTGCTTGCTGACTTCACGTTTGATGACCAAGAATCAGATTACATTCTGGATTCGTGGACCAGTGTGGACTTGTCATCCATTGGTGATGCGACTGCATTGACGTTTTCATTGTTGTCCTCGGACATTGGTACGTACGGGATGAATACGCCTGCTTACTTCGCATTGGATAATGTGAAGTTTGAGGATAGTGAAGAACAACCAGTGTTGACGGTCACTCGGAACGCGCTGGACCAGACTCAAGATCTTTTAGTGCAGTTGTATACTTCCGATTACTCTGAAGCTGTGGTGCAACCGACAGTGCTCGTGCCTGCAGGTGAGTCCGCAGTGGATGTACCTTGGGAAATTATTGATGATTCAGTCTCTGATAACGCCAGACCCGTGACATTTACCGCACTGGCTGAGGGTTACGCATTTGCACAACACACAATCCTTATTGAGGATGACGATGCCGCGGTACTCACGCTTTCTTTATCCGCTGATTCAGTTGATGAAGATTCCGGTTCCTTGATTGGGCTGTTGCATCGCAATAGTGGCGATCTCAGTTTCCCGCTGACTGTGTCTCTTGATTCTGACCTGTCGGGACAGTTGGACTTTCCATCGAGTGTCACGATTCCCGCCGGGCAGCGGTCGCAGACATTCGACGTTAACGTGGTCGATAATGCAGTGGTTGATGATGATCGTGTCGTTGAGCTTGTTGCGACGAAGGTGGGATATGAGTCAGGTAGTGCCTCGGTGTTGATTTTGGATGAAGATGTAGAGGTGACGCTTTCTCTGAGTCGCGAATTAGTCAGTGAATTGGATTCACGTGTCACGATCCACGCAGAGGATCTTGGTTCGCGGATTGCGTCTGATTCAGCCGATAATGGTTCGAGCGGTTCTGGTGGTTTTGCCTCCGGTCCGGTGTTTTTGAACAATGATTTTAATTCGACCTACGGTAGTTGGTCAGGCTTTTCGGTCTCTAATTCAACTGATGTAACGACACCAGGTTATTTGAATCAGTACAGCGCAATCAGTGGTGGCGGGGCTCTCGAATCGTCAACTTATTTTGTCGCCAGTGCTTATGGCTATCCCGCATTGCCGACGATCACTGTTTCAGAAGACTTTGACTTCGGTTCATTGTTGGTGACCAACACGACTTACGCAGCTCTTTCGATGCAAGAAGGTGATGCATTTGCTAAGAAGTTTGGTGGTGAGACTGGTGATGATCCTGACTATTTTCTGTTGACGATTGAAGGTTTTGATTCATCGAATGCATCGGTTGGAACGGTTGATTTTTATCTTGCTGATTACCGGTTTGCTGATAATAGTCAGGATTACATATTGAGTGATTGGTCTGTGGTTGATGTATCGTCGCTTGGTTCTGCAAGCAGCTTGGTGTTTTCGCTGTCATCCTCTGATGTTGGCGTTTACGGGATGAACACTCCGGCGTATTTTGCTGTTGATCATCTAGTCTTGTCAGACTCGCGCCCTTCGCCAGCCGTGTTGACGGTGTCTCGTAGTGATGACGACCTCAGTTCAGCCTTGGCCGTCGAGTTGAGTGTTGACAGGACCGAAGTGCATCTGCCGTCTGAGGTTTTGATTCCTGCTGGTGCAAACTTGCTTGAAGTGCCTGTTTATAGCGTTGCTGATGGCACAGATGACGGCGATCAGGTTGTGTCGATTGTGGCTGCTGCTGAGGGTCACGTTGGTGCCATGTCAACATTGACGGTCGAGGATAACGATGCCGCGGTACTCACGCTCTCTTTATCCGCTGATTCAGTTGATGAAGATTCTGGTTCCTTGATTGGGCTGTTGCATCGCAATAGTGGCGATCTCAGTTTCCCGCTGACTGTGTCTCTTGATTCTGACCTGTCGGGACAGTTGGACTTTCCATCGAGTGTCACGATTCCCGCCGGGCAGCGGTCGCAGACATTCGACGTGAATGTGCTTGATAATGATTACCGTGATGGGGATCGTGTTGTTCAGCTTGCCAGCGCTGTCGAGAATTACAGTGCTTCGGGTGTGTCGATTGAAATTTTCGATGACGAGGTTTCCGCAGTTTTGCTGTTTTCAACTGATGGCGGAACTGTCCTCAGTGAGAAACTGGGCACAGATGATTTCGGAGTCACCCTTGCTTCCCGTCCGCAGAGTAATGTGTTGATCAATCTGAATCTGACTGATGCGGATGCAGGTCCATCTGATATGACGATTGATGCAAGTCAGGTGCTATTTACACCAGACAATTGGAATGTTCCACACATGGTTTCCATGGCAGGCATTCCTGATTTGCTCGTCGAGGGTGACGAGGTTGGCAACGTGACACTCAGCGTTGATGTTGCAAACTCGAATAGCATGTACTCCACTGCACCTGACGCCTTGCTGGACGTGGTGATCTTGGATTGGCAGCCCAGTACTCTTAAGATTTCAGAGGATGCAACTAGTATCTTCCTGGCAGACAATGCGAGTGGGATAAGGCTATTGGCTGGTACTCATGCTAGTGGGTTGAATGTCGTTGGGAATGAGCTTCCTCAACACATTGTGATTGGACCGCTGGCAGAAACCACAGGACCTGTTCAGGTCGATTTGGGAGCTGGCTACGATGTGGTTGAATTGAATGGTGATCGCTTTACACATCTGGAAGGTGGTACTGGCATTGATCGCTTTGTGGTGAACGCGGAAACGACATTCGAACTGCTGGAATATATCGATGGGCGTGTTTTTGGATTCGAGGAGTATGTTCTGCAGCCTCAGGGATCTGCGAAGATTGAGGTAGATCTGAACAAGTTGGGACAACTTGCAGAAGCTGGCGAAGCAGTAGTGTTAGACCTTTACGTGGAAGCGGCTGAGCAACTCGAGGTGTTGGGAGAGGGCTTATATGAATCACCAGAAATGGTGGGCGGGCAGTTCGCGCAGGTCATTGTTTCTGATGAGGGTAGACTGCGAGTGATATCGGAGAGGGCATGGCAAAATGTCATGCGACCTAGCGATGCCAATCATGATGGGGGAGTCACCACTTTGGATGCGCTTGTCGTTTTGAATCATCTCAGGGTGTACGGCAATGACCTGCCTGAGACTCCAACGTTGGGCGATTTTGGTGGTGTTTTCGTGGACGTGTCAGGTGATGGGCGGGCTACACCTTTAGATTCCCTTTTGGTTTTGAATCAAGTCGAGTCGATGAACAACCTGGAAGGTGAAAGCAGCGAATTGCCCATGGCCCGTGACTTTGCGAAATGGCTCCAAGTAGCAGATTGGCAAGCGAATCAAACTGATGGACAGTTCGCCATTTGGAAACCGTCGCTTATGAAGGTTGTATCTGGTTCACATCCAGTAGATCAGGCGATACAGGATCTCTACTCATCACCGGATGCCACGGTTGAGATGGCAAACGATGATGAGAGTGAACTTGTCGGGGATTTACTGGGATCGAAAAATTCGGTGTGATTTACAAGCAGGTTTTGTAGGCAGCCACCTTATACCCAGTGGAAGCCCTCATCGTCGGGCTCTTCATCGGCATCGAGATAAGCCAAGTGGTCATTGTCTATGAAGCGACCTAATAGAGCGCGAACGGGAACAAGGAAGGCGATGAAAATTGGGAACATGATTCTCACCGGGTTGGACGGGCTAAGGTTCACAACGCAAAGAACGATCAAACAGATCAGTTGCACAAGCGTGAACAGGTGAATGGTCCGAGTAGGCACTCGCCGTGTGTAGTGATTTACTGGGTACAAGGCTGAGTCCATGAGCCAATAACCGAGTCGTTCGATGAACTGGATACCTTTGAGTGATACAAAGCCCATGAACAGAAAGATGCCATACAGCGCTGCCATGGGCACGTATTGCAGAAGTGCGAGAGCCAGTAAAGTCAAGGCGATCAGAATGTGAATGGCGACTGCCGTGATGCGATTTTCAATCACATGAATGATTTCGGTTTGATGATTTTCCTGACCCACAACCTCTTCCGTAATTGCGAGAGAACGTACGTGTGCCAGTGAGCGTACGGTTGCCGCAACCATCCAAGGCCATCCAAACAGCGAGCAAAGCCCGACGAGGCCTCCAATGACCGCGAGGTCCCAGTGGTAAGACTCTCCTTTAACCAAGTGATTGCCCGGGCTGTTGACCAGTCTGGCGGTGATGTTTTGGGACAGGAAAATCAGAACGGCTGCGAGAATTGCCGGTCCGATGGCTATCAATTTCAGGGAAAGCGGTACCTGCCCAAGATTCACAAACCATGATCCGCCCTCTTTCGCTGTCTCGGTGGCACCACCTACTGAAAGCGTATCGACGGTACTTGCGTCACCAAGCCACCACGCTACTCCGATCATACAAGCCAATGCGATGGACGGACCAAAGTCGGCGAGGAATTCACGCATCCACGGAAACAGATAGATGCTGCTTCGGAATCGAGCGAGTGACATCGCGATATAAAAAGTTCCGATCGCCAGAATCAGTGCCAGAAGTGCTTTCTCGGTTCCTCCGCTGCCAGGGTTTTCAAAAGTTTCGATGATGCCTTCCACTGCTTTGTAAATGAAAATCAGTGACATCAACGCTGAGAAAATTTCATCGGTGAATCGCGTGAAGTACTTCATCAAGTTGCTGGCATTGCCTATAGCCAGCAAACAGGTCAGGCAGGCAGTCCAAATTCCCACCCAACCGTAAATACCAAGAAAGTTGTGCCCCTGTTCCAGCTCCTCGCAGAGCTGGTAGAGAATGATCGTAAAAATCAGCATGGGTCCAATGCCGCCGAGAATGATCAGCGGTTGTCCAGCGACCAGCGCGTACACCACACCACAAACGGCTGTTGAAATCAGCATCTCCTGAGTACCAATCGCACCGTTTGTGTTGTCACCCAGTAATCCGCCAAAAGTGATGGCAGGAGCGAGGCAGGCGAAAAACATGAACACGATTGACGCAATGCTCTTGGCTCGCAAACCATCCTTGAAGTCAGACAAGTAATGAGGAAGCCGGCGCTTGATATCTGCCTTGATTCCCGCAAATGGACGTGGAGCAGATTTCAGGCCATCCGAAACTTCTCGGGGCTTTGGAGGCGCAGCCAGCACATTTCGATTGATGTGCCGTTCAATGGCGTCTGCCACATCCTGTTGTGTTTTCGCGTAGGTCAGCTCAAAGTGAAAGACATTGTCGGACATCAATCGTGCGATTGACGAGAGCGTATCCAGATGCTGTAGCGTCTGCTGTTCCGAACCAATCAGCAGAAAAATGAAGCGTGTTGCAATGCCATCCGGGGCGCCCAGATTCGCCCCGTGCCGCAAACGCACGAATACCATGGCAGGTTCTGTAATCGACTCACTGTAGAAGTGTGGAACAGCGCAGGCGTGACCGATGACTGTGGGAACCATCTTTTCCCGTTCCAGTACCCCAGCAATCACTTCTTCTTGTTGGCGTTCTGGCAGCCGACCTGTTTGAACTAAAAACTCAACAGCAGCCTCAATAATCTCTTCCATGCTTCGCGCATCAAGATTAAGGAGGCAGGATCCGCCAGAAATTGCTTGAAACAGCGTCTTCACGTTTGATGGCCCTCGAGAACGAGTGCAGTGATGTTGGAGATGGTGTCGGACGTGCTAATCGCGTTCAATTTCTCGAATTCGACCGTCTTTCCGAATTAACACGTCTCGTCCAGACGGTAATAATATGCCGAAAAGGGTCACAAGAGTCGACACCTGCCTGAACGCGAACTTATTGGATATCAGAAACTCAATAAGCTAACGCAGCGATCTGCGCTCGAAACACAAGGGAGAATCGGCGTATATCACTGGTCAACTTGATAAAAACGAGTGCGATCCATGGTAGTCTAGTGGTCAAGACACCTCGTGTTTCACGGGCTAGTCTCACTGCGATGACCCATCGTCAATCATTCAGGTGTCGCCTGATTCAATGCAGGGCTCGCATTTGACTCAGTTGTGTCGGCTGGATCACTCGTTTCACTGGTCAAGGCTCGTAGCTCGACAAGTTCTTCGCGGAGGCGATTGAAAGATTCTGAGGCATCTGCCCAGAAGTCGCCCTGACGTGAGAACATGGGGCCTACCGTTTCCCCATTGGCGAGCTTTCGCAGTTCGCGCCGTAGGCGAAACATGGGGCCCACGAAGCGATTTGAGATATGAATTAAATCGTAAGCGAACAGGGGGGCAAGCAACATCAGCCCTGGTGCCCAAAAAATGGCTTCATCAAGGCAACGTAGCAGCGATTCGGATACCGGTTCCTTCGGATGACTCAGAGTATCTGAGAGAATGAAGATGACGAACAGATAGATGGCTGTAGCAGCCGCGTAAAGAGCCGTTCGGCGGACAAGGGTGCCCTGAACACCCGAGTCAATCAGGATGCGTCGTCGTGTTGGTGATACGTTCGCAGTCGAATTCATCTCGCTACACGTTCAATTGAAGGAACTAATTGGACATTGCTCCCGAGATCGCCCCGGATGACGAATCAAAGCTGTCGCCCGTTTTGGTTGCCAAGTAAGCCACCGCAACAATACAGACGCCGAGAATCATGGCAAGCATGATCGCGTACTCTACGGTTGTGGGACCATCTTCTTCAGCTAAGAATTTTTTGATATCTGTAAGCTTGGGCATGTTTTGATCGCCTCTCGCAAGTACGCTGCATTGCGTTAATCAGGAATAAGCAGGAAGAAAATCGACCTTTTCAAAACCCTAGTACGAGATTGTGCGTACTTGATGCACTTTGGCAGTGCGTGTTACCGAAAAAATGTGTTCCGCCAAGATTTTCCGGATTAATCAGTTTGTATTGATTGTTAGGAGTAGCCGCTGCCTGCCATTAAGGTGGTCCTTTGGTACCCTATGGCTCGGAAGTCCGCCCCGTTGTCAAGTTTGAGCCCCGAGCCATGTTTGGACCCATATTTAATCGCGAAGCGACCGTGGTCCCCAAACGTCCTAAGACCTACCTGATTAGGGGCTTGTATGTCCTGAGCCTGTTTCTACTTCTGTGCACTGGCTATCTGGTACTGGATGGATCCAGATCACTTGCAACCAGCGGCGATTCGGCTCGATTCGGCGGTTGGATGTTCACATTGCTGGCTCCGTTGCAATTGCTCGTGCTGGCAAGTTTTGCTGCGGTCGGCGCTGCCAGTAGTGTCGCTCAGGAAAAAGATCGACGGACGTTGTTACTACTCTTGCTGACCCGTCTTTCGGGCTTCGAAGTGGTGGTGGGGAAACTATCGGCGACGCTGTTGACGCCGATGACAATGCTGTTGGGAGCTCTTCCTCTATTTATGACTCTGCCCATGTTGGGTGGTGTATCGCCTCAGCAGGTTTTGGGGGTCTTTGTCGTTACCGCAGCGACCATTGTCTTGGCGGGTAGTATCGGCACCGTGGTGGGCATGTGGCGCGATAAAACTTTTCAAGCGATTGCCATGACGGTACTGGGTTTATTGTTGTACATGGGGATTGGCGAGGTGGTGGCGGAATTGCTTGTTGGTGCGCCGCAATCGATCACCTTGATTTTCAGTCCGCCACGAGCACTTGCTGCTGCGGCATCTCCCTTGGCCAGTCTGTCCGACGAGACAGCTTTGGGTGTCGTGTTCTTTGTGTTCAGCAACGTGGTTCTTTCGATTCTGGTGCTGGCGTTGGGTGTGGCAAAGGTGAGGGTATGGAACCCCTCGCGTGATGTCAGACTCAAGGCGCCGGAAGTAGAGTCTTCGGAGGAACTCGAAAGTCAGGGGACAGTGACGGATTGGAAGGCTCGCTCGCCAAGACATGTCTGGGATAACCCGATTCTCTGGCGGGAGGTTCGAACTTGGGCCTACGGACGCAAGATTGTTGTGATTCGTGTCGCCTTTGTCGTGTTCTTCCTGTTCATTGCTGGCGTGCTGTATTCACAAGTGCAGACTGGTGTTGCCATGGAACCTGGTGGACGAATTGGGCGCGCTTTGCCATCGGCAACAATTCCGGTCGCTGCCCTCGGGGTGATCAGTCTTGTTCTCGTTAATGCATTAGCCGTTAATTCTGTCACTGGCGAACGAGATGGCCTCGCCCTCGATCTGTTACTCGCAACTGACTTGAGTCCACAAGAATTCATTTTTGGAAAGTTGGTGGGAGTGCTTTATGTAGCCAAGGAAATGATTTTGCTTCCGATTGCCTTGGTGGTTTTCCTCGCAGCTTGCGGCGTAATGACATACGAGAATATGGTTTATGTGATCCTTGGAGCAGTCATTTTGTATGTGTTTGTTACGATGCTGGGATTGCACTCTGGGCTGAATTACGTGGCTGGCCGAACGGCAATTTTGGCAAGTCTGGGAACCGTTTTCTTTCTATGCGTTGGGATCGCCATCTGCATGACAATCATGGTCAGTTTCCGAGGCGCTTTTCAACTTCAATTGGCACCATTCTTAGTGATGATTCTCGGAGGTGGTGCGGCACTCTTTGCGTCATTGGGATGGCGAAATCCCTCGTCAGCGATCTTCTTTGCTTCGTTCGGATTGCCTTTGGTTACCTTTTATGCCATCACCCAGTTCCTGCTGCAGACAGATCACCTTTACGTGTTCTTTGCCTTGCTGGTCGGCTATGTATTCACAACTGCCGCGATGATGATTCCTTCGCTGAGTGACTTTGATGTGTCGTTAGAACGGGATCGTGGTGCTGGTGGAGACGACGCTTGAATTGGATCACGGACGTTTGGCTTTGGCTTCTCGCCATGGGCATCCTGATCATATTCAGCGCCCTTTTCAGCGGCAGTGAGGCTGCCATGTTCTCCCTCACGCAGCGGAATCTGAAAAGTCTTGCTCGTGGAGGTGTAGGAGGCCGGATCACCGCCACCTTGCTTAGGGATCCAGAGCACTTGCTGTCAGCAGTGTTGTTTTGGAATCTGCTGATCAATATGACTTATTTCGCCATTGCAGCGATTGTGGGTGCGCGTCTCGAAAATGATCCTAACGCAGGACGAACGGTTGCCATCGCCTTTACGGTTGTGAGTCTGCTGACCATCATTTTCTTTAGTGAGATGTTACCCAAGAGTGTTGCGGTGCTGGCACCCTTGCGAATTTCCATCATGTTGGGGCCTCCTCTCTCACTGGCTGTACGCATGGTGGGCCCGGTCGTGCCGCTCGTTACCGCAGTCAATCAGGCTGCCAGTCGGTTGGTCTGGCCCTCTTTTAAACCCGAACCCGAAATCGATCTTGCAGATATTGAACGTGCAATCAATTTGGGCACCGACGATGCTGCGCTGTTGCAACGCGAACGAATGGCATTGCAGGGACTAGTCGAGATTGCTGAGACGCGGGTCGGTGAATTGATGCGACCACGCAACAAGCTCTGGATGTGTTCCACTACGGTGGATCTCCAACAAGTCCTCGACGAGATGCCCGCCAGTGGTTACCTGATGGTGACCGATTCCTCGGGTGACATGATTACTCACTCGGTAGGAGTTCGCACTCTGCGTCCAAGTCAGTTAGATGACTTGCCCTCGTTTTTTGAGCCAGTGATTTACGTGCCTTGGTCCGCTCGTGTCTCACAAGTCTTGGACCAACTTAATGATGAAGATCGCTCAGTCGCGGTCGTGGTGAATGAATTCGGCGAGTTGCTGGGGGCAGTTTCTATCGATGCAATCATGCGGAATATCCTCGCTCCTCGTCAGCAGCAAGATCCGTTTGGTGAAGTCGTTATTCAGGAGGTCGGGGAAAACCACTTCCGTGTTTCAGGATTGGTCAGCGTACGAGCTTTGACAAAGCGACTAGGGATAGAGGCGACTGAGGAAGGAATCAACACTGTTGCCGGTTACATTCAACGCAACAACGAGCGTTTGCCTCGAGTAGGAGATACAGCGAGATTGGCTGGTTTTCTGCTGACCGTGGTAGAGGCTGAGGAGAATGGCATTTGGATCGATATTGTCCAAGGTAAATGGGAGGAGGAGCTTCCATGATTGTTGCAGGACTGTTGTTTCTTCTAGGGCTATCACTCAGTGCATTTTTTAGCGGTAGTGAGACCGGGTTTTACCGAGTTTCGCGTACGCGTCTGGTGCTTGATGGATTAAGCGGATCAAAAATGGCCAAGAGGATGATCTGGTTGCTGAATCATCCGGCAATTTTTGTGGCTACCACATTGGTGGGAAATAATCTTGCCAACTATGTCACCAGTTTAGC
>Ga0315315_10002377_pt1 | contig 17193 bp, 18 predicted proteins | sample M140m3416metaG_FD_203699 | JGI IMG/M metagenome (GOLD analysis project Ga0315315, IMG submission 203699) | Ammonia-oxidizing marine archaeal communities from Monterey Bay, California, United States - M1 40m 3416 | ecosystem: Environmental > Aquatic > Marine > Intertidal zone | place: USA... | reverse complement strand
ATTTAAAGAGTATCCCAATCATTTATCTTTGTTAAGTTATGATTTAGTTGGTCTTATTTATTATTTATCATTAAAAAATGAAATCATGGAAAATAACCAATTATTTAAAAAAAATAATTCGTTTAAAGGGAAAATTGGAATTTTTGATGTTGAAAATAATAAAATAAATCACAGATTAAATTTTTACCAAGCTATTGACGGTGAACTTAAAAAAATTTTTTAATTTTTTTGAAGGCTTTATAACGATGATCTAACTTATATTTTTGAGATGGCTTCATTTCGCCAAACGTTATTTTTTTTCCGTTTGGAATAAAAATAGGATCATATCCAAAACCATTGTGACCTCGTGGTATTAAGGAAATACTTCCTTGAACTTTACCTACTACACATGCAATTTTTTTACTTAGAAAACTTATCGAAAGCGCACATATAAAGCGGGCTTTAATTTTTTTCTTTTTCCAATTTTTGTTCTTTTTATCGAGCTCCTTGTAAACTTTTTTAATAGCTAAACTAAAATCTGAATTTTTACCTCCCCATCTTGCAGAATATATTCCAGGTTTATTATCTAAAAGATCAATCTCTAGTCCAGAGTCATCAGCGAGGCAAAACAAATTTGTTTTTTTAGAAAAATACTTTGACTTAATTAAAGAATTTTCCTCGAAATTTTTTCCATTCTCTTTTGGGCTTTTGAGTTTAAAGTCAGATGTAGATAGAATTTTGATATTTTTGGGGAGTAAACGTCTCATTTCCCTCAATTTTCCCTTATTGTTGGTCCCAATGAAAAGTTTTTTAATTTTTTTGTTTGGCATCTAGAATTATTGAATTTTCTTACCATATAAGATGACATGGACAAAGAAGAAAACCTTAACCCACAAGAAGATGTTCAAGAAGAAAAAGTTGATTCTGAAACAAGTAATTCTGATCCTGTGTCAGAAAACGACAATCATGAACAAATAGCTGAAGAAAATCCTGAAAAAACAATTTTAGAGTTAAAGGATAAACTAGCTCGAACTTTTGCAGAAATGGAAAATCAAAGAAGAAGATTTGAAAAAGAAAAAGAAGAAGCTTTTGAATATGGAGGTTTTAGTTTTGCTAAAGAAGCTTTAAGTTTAATTGATAATCTTGAAAGATCAAAACAGATTTTAGATAATGATATAAGTCTGAAAAATACTGAAGCGCTTAAAAAAACTCTTGAGCATATGAATGTAATTGATAAAAATTTAATGTCCATTTTTTCTAAAAATGATATTAAACCGATTGAATGTTTAAATAAAAAATTAGATCCAAATTTTCATCAGGCAATGATGGAAATAGAGGACAACCAAAAAGAGCCTGGCACCATAGTTCAAGAAATTCAAAAAGGTTTTACTATTAAAGATAGACTTCTAAGACCATCATTGGTTGCTGTTTCAAAAAAACCTGAAAATAATGATAAAAAAGACACCAAAATTGATGATAATTTGGAGAAGAATTAATGAGTTTATCAGCTTGTAGAATTAAATTTAACCCCTATATGATGAAAGAGAAGTAAAATATTATGAGTAAAATAATTGGAATAGACCTTGGAACAACAAATTCATGTGTATCAATCATGGAGGGAAGCCAAGCCAAAGTTTTAGAAAATACAGAAGGCGCAAGAACCACTCCTTCGGTAGTTGCTTTCACAGATGATGGTGAAAAATTAGTTGGCCAGCCTGCTAAAAGACAAGCTGTCACTAACCCAGAAAACACTATCTTTGCAGTCAAAAGATTAATCGGAAGAAATTTTGATGATCCAACTGTAAAAAAAGATATTGCTGCAGCTCCTTTTAAAATAGTTAATTCAGAAAAAGGTGATGCTTGGATTGAGGCTAAAAAGGAAAAATATTCGCCCTCACAAATATCAGCATTCATTCTTCAAAAAATGAAAGAGACAGCTGAAAAATATTTAGGTCAAGAAGTTACAAAAGCTGTTATTACAGTTCCTGCTTATTTTAACGATGCTCAAAGACAAGCTACTAAAGATGCTGGTAAAATTGCTGGTCTTGAAGTTTTAAGAATTATTAATGAACCAACTGCTGCCTCGCTGGCTTATGGTTTAGATAAAAAACAAAACAAAAAAATAGCTGTATATGACTTAGGTGGTGGTACTTTTGATGTTTCTATACTAGAACTGGGTGATGGCGTTTTTGAGGTTAAATCTACAAACGGTGATACTTTTTTAGGTGGTGAAGATTTTGATAACTCGATAGTAAATTATTTAGTTCAAGAATTTAAAAAAGATAATGGAATTGATCTTACATCTGACAAGTTAGCATTACAAAGATTAAAAGAAGCTGCTGAAAAATCAAAAATTGAACTTTCTTCAGCTGAACAGACTGATATAAACTTACCATTTATCACTGCAGATAAAACTGGTCCAAAACATATTAATTTAAAAATGACTAGAGCTAAATTAGAAGCTCTTGTTGAAGATTTAATAGCTAGAACCTTGCCTCCTTGTAAAACAGCTTTAAAAGATGCTGGTATAAGCGCAAATGAGATAGATGAAATAGTAATGGTTGGTGGGATGACAAGGATGCCTAAGGTTTTGGCAGAAGTTAAAAACTTTTTTGGAAAAGAACCAAATAAAAGTGTTAATCCTGACGAAGTTGTTGCTATGGGTGCTGCTATTCAAGCGGGTGTACTTCAGGGAGATGTAAAAGATGTACTATTATTAGATGTAACACCGCTATCTCTAGGAATTGAAACTTTAGGAGGTGTATCAACAAAGTTAATCGAAAAAAATACCACTATACCTACAAAAAAAAGCCAAGTTTTTTCTACCGCAGAAGATAATCAACCAGCTGTGTCTATAAGAGTTCTTCAAGGAGAAAGAGAAATGGCTACTGATAATAAGATGCTTGGAAATTTCGAATTAGTTGGTATCGCTCCAGCCCCTAGAGGTGTTCCTCAAATTGAAGTAACTTTTGATATTGATGCGAATGGAATAGTAAGTGTTTCTGCAAAAGACAAAGGTACTGGTAAAGAACAAAAAATACAAATTCAAGCTTCAGGCGGTTTAAGCGATGATGAGATTGAAAAAATGGTTAAAGATGCAGAAGCTAATAAAGAAGAAGATAAAAAGAAAAGAGAGTCGGTTGATGTAAGAAATCAAGCAGATACTTTAATTCATTCAACTGAAAAAAATCTGAAAGAACATGGATCAAAAATTACAGATGCTGAAAAAAAAGCTATAGAAGATGCATCAAACGATGTTAAAGAATCTTTAAAAGGATCCGAAATCGAAGATATAAAGAAAAAAACAGAAACTTTAGTCCAAGCTTCGATGAAACTTGGAGAAGCAATTTATAAATCACAACAAAGTACAAAGACAGAGTCTGATAAAGACACTGAAAAAGATGAAAAGGGAAAAAAAGACGATAATGTTGTTGATGCGGATTTTGAAGAAGTGAAAGACGATAATAAAGAAAAAAGCGCTTAACTTACATCTAGTTGTCTAGGTTTAATCTATGGCTAAAAGAGATTATTATGACATCCTGGGCATTAATAAAAATTCTAGTCCTGAAGATATCAAATCAGCTTATCGAAAGTTAGCTGTCAAATATCATCCTGATAAAAATCCTGGAGACAAAAAAGCTGAAGACAGATTTAAAGAGGCAAGTGAAGCTTATGGAATTCTCTCTGATAAATCAAAAAAAGAAAATTATGATAATTTTGGTCATGCTGCATTTGAAAATGGAGGTGGCAATCAAGGGGGTTTTGGAGGGTTTAGCGGTGCCGATTTTTCTGATATTTTTGAGGATTTTTTTGGGGATTTTGGTGGAGGCAGAAGAAGTTCTAGAGGTAAAAATTCTAATAATAGAGGATCTGATCTAAGATATGATCTTTCAATTTCACTTGAGGAAGCATATTTAGGAAAGAAACAAAATATACAATTCTCAGCTTCAGAAAAATGTAACACTTGTAAAGGAAACGGCTCTAAACCAGGATATAATCCAGATAGATGTAGTTATTGTGGGGGAAATGGAAGAGTTAGATCAAATCAGGGTTTTTTTACAGTTCAACAAACATGTCCTCAATGTGCAGGTAGTGGAGAGGAAATAACTAATCCTTGTACAGATTGTAATGGCCAAGGAAACAAAAAAATTGCAAAAAAAATCTCTGTTACTATTCCAAAAGGTGTAGATGATGGAACAAGAATAAGACTTGCTGGAAAAGGTGAGGCTGGAACGAGAGGAGGTGCTAGTGGAGATTTATATTTATTTATTAATGTTAAATCACATGAGTTATTTAAGAGATCAGACGTAAATCTATTTTTTGAATTTCCAATTTCTATAGCAGATGCAGCTCTTGGAACTACAATTGAAATACCTACAATTGATGGTAAAAAAGCAAAAATTAAAATCCCAGAGGGAACGCAAGATGGGAAACAATTTAGATTAAAAAGTAAAGGTATGCCTTTCATGAGAAGAGGTGATTATGGCGACTTATATATACAAGTTAAAACAGAAGTACCAGTTTATCTAAATAAGGAACAAAAAGAATTATTAGAAAGATTTAGGAAAATAGAGAATGAAAAATCCAATCCAAGTATAAAAAAATTTTTTCAAAAAGTTAAAAATTTCTGGAATAACTAGTGAATGCTGATATGATTTTAATAGATGAAAAATTCTATCGCAATAATTCCTGCAAGATTTGGGAGTAAAAGAATAAAACAAAAAAATATTAAATCTTTTTTAAATAAACCTATAATTAGTTATACAATTAAAACTGCAATAAGATCTAAATTATTTAGTAAAATAATAGTTTCAACAGATAATAAAAAAATTGCTAATATTTCAAAAAAATACGGAGCTACAGACATTATTTTCAGACCCAACAAACTTTCAAATGATCATGCAGGTACACTAGGTGTAATAAAACACTCCATACAAAAACTTGATGAGAGAGGAATATACTTTGATTATGTATGTTGTATTTATCCTTGTTCAGTTCTTATAAACTCTAAAGATCTTTTAAAAACTTATAAGAGAGTTGTGAATTCTAAACACAAATTTGTTTTTTCATCTTTAAAATTCTCTCATCCCATTCAAAGAGGATTTGTGATTAAAAAAAATAAAATTAAATTTTTAAGTGGAAATAAACCAAAAAAAGGAAGAACCCAAGACATGGCAGAAGTTTATCATGATGCTGGACAATTTTATTGGGGTAGAAAAATAGATTGGAAAAAAACTGACAAAATCTTATCAAATAATTGTGGACACTATTTAGTTCCTCACAATAAAGCTATAGATATTGACAATATAGATGATTGGTACAAAGCTGAAGCTCTTTACTCTTATTTTAATAAAAAAAAAAAATTATGAAAAAAAAAATAACTTTTTTAAAATCTATTGAAATCGAGAGAAATAAACGAATTAACTCAAAGTATGATTATTATAAAAATTTAATGCTTTTTTGGAATAAATTTTTGAAAAAAAATAAAAAAAAAAATTTTATTAAATTAAGAAATGCTTTCGTGCTAGCAAAAAATTTGAAGTATAACCATGGAGGAAAAGCTGATAATAAATATTTTTTTCATACTTTGAGGGTAGCTTCAATGATACTTTTTTGGAGTAAAAAAGAGGTAAAAAATGATTTATTGGTGTTAGCTCTTCTTCATAACTGTTTTGAAACTACAAAGGTAAAGGATCAATTTATAGAAAATTTGTTTGGCAAAAAAATTAATGATGAAATAAATCTGTTAACAGTCAATAGAAAAAATCAATGGGATAAAATTTATAAAGCCAATTATTATAAAAAAATAATAAATTCATCAAAAAATACTAGAATAGTGAAGGTTTTTGATAAACTTGATAACTTATTTGTCTTAAATAAAAATCCAAATCCCAAAATTAAAATTAAATATTTAGCAGAAGTAAAAAAATATATTATCCCTATAGTAAAAAAAGATGTAAGTCTCTTGTTAAATTACTTTGAAAAACTTATAGATGATACCCATTTAACTATTCATGGAAAAAAAAAATATTTATAATAATTTTAAAAATAAAGTTGCGATAGTGACTGGCGGAAGTGAAGGAATTGGTTTTGCTGTTGCTCGTGCATTAACAAAAAAGGGAGTAAAGGTTTTAATTGTTTCACGAAACAAAAAAAAATTACAATTAGCCAAAAAAAAATTATCTTCAAAAGATGCCAAAATTGATTTCTATGTTGGTGATGTGTCCAAAAAAGAAACTGCTTCAAAAGTTATAAATAAATGTAATAAATTATGGGGTAAAGCAGATATTCTAATTAACAATGCTGGTGGACCTCCACCAGGTAATTTACTTAATCATAAGGATGTGGAATGGGAAAAAACTATAAATACAAACTTATTGAGTGTAGTTAGATTTAGTAGATCTGTTATTCCCTCAATGAAAAAAAAGAAATGGGGAAGAATCATCTCTATAAGTTCCACTATATCCAAAGAACCTACTCCAAGGATGATTTTATCTGCTACAAGTAGAGCTGGTGTTGCTTCTTTTACAAAAAGTTTAGCTTTAGAATTTGCAGAATTTAATATTACTTCTAATGTTATTTCTGTTGGAGGTGTCTTAACTAAAAGATTAGAACAATTAATTATTAAACAAGCAAAAAACAAAAATCAAAAATTTAATGATCTTTTTTTTAATATAAAAAATTCAATACCAGCAAAAAGATTTGCTAAACCAGATGAAATAGCTAGCTATGTGCTATTTCTTTGTTCTGAAGAGTCAGCCTATATAAATGGACAAAACTTAATAATTGATGGCGGTTTAACCAAAGGGTATTAGGTTTAATGTTCAAAAACGATTTTTTTTCTACCCAAAAAATAATTTGGAAAGAAATTTACAATAATGATGTCAACAATATAATTAACAAATATTTAAATAAAAAAAAATTTAAAGATGAAATAAAAATTTATCAAAATGATGGTCCTGAACTTAATTCTAAAAATTATAAAATTAAAATTAATAAAAAATATTATCTTTTAAAAAGGTGGGATATCATATATGCAAATAAAAAAACAAAAAAAATTAATCCAAAAAATATATTAAATACAATCAAAATGTTAGAATGGATTAATGTTTTGAAGGGTAACTTAATTAATACAAAAAATTTTTTAAAAAAAAAAAAAATTATAAAATACAAAGATTTTTATTGGAGTATATTTCCGTTTTATGAAGGTGAACATTATAGTGGGAGTAATATTAGTTTTTATAAAGTTATAAAAACACTAGCCTATAACTCAGAACTACTACTTAAATGTCCATTTAAAAAAAAATTAAATAAACAACGTAGAAATAATTATTTCGAAGCAAGCAAGATAATCTCTCTTATGAATAAAAAATATAATTCTTGGGATAATCTTTTTGGAAAAAAAAATTCAAGAAAATTAAAATCTTATTGGCCAAAAATAATAGAAATATATAATTATTTAAAAAACAATAATTATAGTAAAAAAAATGAGCCTGTTCATTGTGACATCACTCCTCATAATTTATTAATAAGTAAAAATAAAATTTTTATTTTAGATCCTGATTCAATAAGAATCGCTCCAATTGGTGAAGCTTTTGCTTATGCAGGATTAAAACTTTGTAAACAATATATTACCAAAAATAATTTAAAAAAAACAGCTTCAAAAGTTGGTGACAATTTTATCAGGATTGTTAATAAAAACTATTCCTTGGGTAAAAGTTTTTCAAAAAATTATTATCATTTATCTTTATCCTATATTTTTATAAGATTAATGAATATATTCAGGTTAAATTTAAAAAATCGAAACAATAAATGGAATGACTTTTTGGAAATTCAACTTAATCACATAAGTGAAGCTGAAAAGATATTTAAAAAAAAATAATGAAAAAAATAAATTTAGCGATAACTGGATGTATGGGTCGGATGGGCTCTCAAATAATTAAATCCGCAAACTTAGATAAAAGTTTTAAAATAGTTGCTCTCACAGAAAATAAAAAAATAAATAAAAAGATAAATAGTATCAAGCTTGATCAAAATACAGATCATGCTTTTAAAAAAGCTGATCTAATCATAGATTTCACAATTCCAAAATGCACTTTGGAAGTATTAAAAATAGCAACAAAATTAAAAAAAAAAGTAGTTATAGGAACCACTGGGTTTACAAAAAATGAAGAAAATTTAATTCAAAAGTTTTCAAAAAAAATACCAATTTTAAAAGCTGGAAATATGAGCTTAGGTATTAATCTTTTAATGTATCTTACTGAGATTGCTTCTAGCTCTTTAGGAAATAAATTTTTAAGTAAAGTTTTTGAAGTTCACCACAAACATAAAAAAGATTATCCATCTGGAACTGCATTAATGTTAGGTAAAGGTATTGCTGTAGGTAAAAATAGAAATTTTTATAATTTAATAGGAAATAAATATCTTAACAAAAAAAATTTTCCATATGGAAAAAGAATTAATTTTAATTCTATAAGAAAAGGGGAAATCATTGGAGAACATGAGGTAAAATTCTCAAGTGGTAAAGAAATAATTACTTTAAATCACGAGGCTTTTGATAGAGCATTATACTCTGAGGGAGCTTTATCAGCTGCAAAATGGTTAATAAAAAAAAAACCAGGTCTTTATTCTATGAGAAATCTGATGAATTTTAAATAATGAATGAAATTCAAAGGGCCAAAGTAATTCTAAAAATACTAAACAAGACTTATCCTAGAGTTTCTGTTCCATTAAAAAGTAGAAATGTTTTTACTTTATTAATTTCAGTTCTACTTTCCGCTCAGTGTACGGATGTTAACGTAAATAATGTTACTAAGGATATTTATCCAAAGTACTATAAACCAAATCATTTCCAAAAATTAGGAAGAAAAAAAATTGAAAAATTAATTAAAAAAATTGGTATTTTTAGGGTCAAAGCCAAAAGTATTTATAATCTGTCAAAAATACTAATTGAAAGACATAATAGTAAAGTACCAAAAACTTTTGAAGAGCTAGAAAAACTTCCTGGGGTTGGTCACAAAACAGCTAGTGTCGTGATGTCTCAAGGTTTTGGTCATCCTGCATTTCCTGTTGATACTCACATACATAGACTTGCGCAAAGATGGGGTCTAACAAATGGAAAAAATGTAATACAAACTGAAATTGATTTAAAAAAATTATTTCCTAAAAAATATTGGAACAATTTACACTTACAAATTATTTATTATGGAAGAGAATATTGTAAAGCACGAAATTGTTATGGTTTAACTTGTAAAATATGTACTACTTGCTATCCTAACAGAAAAAAACCACTGATTACTAAAAAAGCTTAAATGAAAATAATTGGAATTGGTAACGCTATAGTAGATGTGCTTTGTAAGGTCTCTGATGAATTCCTTATTCAACATTCTTTAACAAAAAGCACAATGAAACTCATAGATGAAGTAGAATTTACAAAATTACTATCAAGTTTAAAAGTAGAAGAAACTATTTCAGGTGGTTCAGTCGCAAATTCTATAGTTGGAATGTCCCAACTTGGAAATGAAGTTGGTTTTATAGGAAAAGTAAATAATGATGAACTTGGTCAAAAATATGAAGATGGTTTAAAAAAAGAAAATGTTAATTATCTATATAAAAAACAAAATGAAAATTTACCTACTGGAACATGTCTAATTTTAATAACTCCAGACTCTGAAAGAACTATGTGCACTTTTTTAGGAACTGCAGGAAAAATAAATGAAAATGATGTTGATGAAAATATTATTAAGAAAAGTAATATTACTTTTCTTGAGGGGTATTTATGGGACGAGGGTGAACCAAAAAAAGCTTTTGATAAAGCAATTCAATTATCAAAAAATATTGCAATGTCTTTATCAGATTTATTTTGTGTAGAGAGACATAAGGAAAGCTTTCTTAATTTGGTAAAAAATGATTTGGATATTATTTTTGCTAATGAACAAGAGATAATGTCGTTAATAAGTAAAAATTCTTTTGAAGATGTTATTTCGTTCTCTAAACAAATTAAAAAAAATGTTGTTATCACAAGGGGTGAGAAAGGCGCAATAGCAATAAAAAATGAAAAGGTATTTGAGTGCAATGCTAAAAAAGGTTTAAACATAATTGATTTAACAGGTGCTGGAGATTTATTTGCAGCTGGATATTTGCATGGTTTAATAAATAATTTTTCGGTAGAAAAGTCTTTAGAAAAAGGAACTGATTTATCTTCTAAAATAATTCAAAAAATAGGAGCTAGAATTTAGGATTTTTTAATCCTTTTAAAACTACCTCTCCCCTTTTTAGGTTTTATAATTTTAGGCTTGTATTTTTTTGTAAAAAGATCTTTTGCAATCAAATTTTTTTTTTTAATCGATCTGGTAGCCATTTTTTTTACTTTTAATAAATTTATTATCCTTAAAATTATTTAATATTTTCTTTCTTAATCTATGAATATGTGTTTCCACTGTATGAGTTTCTAAATCTTTTTGATAACCCCATACTTGAGACTGAAGATTTTTTACACTTACTTCTCCTTTATTTTTCATTAAATATAAAATTGTATTTATTTCTTTTTCAGTTAATTTTAATTTGATATCATTAAAACTTATTTCTCTAGAGTTGAGATTTATTTCATAGTTTTTTACCTTAATATTAGATTGATCATTATATTTTTGTTTTAAAAACATAATATTTATTCTCTCTACTAATTTAAAAAAATTATAGGGAAGATTTTCTAATAAAATTAAATTACTAGCTGAAGGTATATCTTTAGTGGTTAATATAATATAATTTTTTTCTTTATTTGATAAAGACTCTACTGTTTTTTCTTTTGACATTCTGATTACTTCAAAGTTTAGATAATCTTTAAGTTCATAAAATATATCATATAATATTTTATGTTCATAAATTATTAAATTTTGATTATTCATATATAATAAACATATGACAATTTATTTAAAAAATAAACATTCTCTTCATCTTAATGATTTTAATTTTTCATGTAGTATTGGTAAAAATGGATTAAGTAAAAAAAAAATTGAAGGAGATAAAAAAACACCTGTTGGAACATTTTTTTTAGAAAATCTTTATTATAGAAAAGATAGAATACAAAAACCTAACACAAAACTTAAATGTATAGAGATTACCAAAGATATGGGCTGGTGTGATGATGTTAAGAATGAAAAAAAATACAATAGATTAATTAAAATTGATAAACAAATTAAACATGAAAAACTCTTTAGATTAGATTACAAATATGACTTATTAATACCAATTAAGTATAATTTTATAAATCCAAAATCTGCCTTGGGAAGTTGTATATTTTTACATTTAACTAAAGATTATAAACCAACCGCCGGATGTATTGCTTTAAAAAAAATTGATTTTCTAATCTTATTGAAATTAATTGAAAAAAATACAAAAATTAAAATTTTTTAATCCTATTCCCAAAAATTTTAGAACCAATTCTCAAAAAACTTGCAGAATTTTCCACTGCAAGAATATAATCAGCAGACATTCCCATACTTAAATCTTTTATATTTAGTTTTTCACTTAAATTTCTTAGTTCCTTAAAAAAAGGTTCAGGATCTTGGTGCTGTGGAGGTATGCACATAAGACCCACTATGTTTAAACCTAAACTTTGTGCATAATTAAAAAGATTATTCAAATTTTTTTTTAAAACACCGGATTTTTGCTCTTCATTTCCAATATTCACCTGAATAAAAATTTTTACTTTTTTATTTTGTTTTATTTGCTCATCAGCAATTTTTTTTATCAGCTTTTCATTGTCAACAGAATGAATATAATCAAAAAGTTTTATTGCTAACTTAACTTTATTGGATTGCAAGCCTCCTATTAAATGAAGTTTAATCTTAGAATTATTTAATTTTAAGTTTTCCCATTTTTCTAATGCTTCTTGAACTTTGTTTTCTCCAAAATGAATATGACCATATTCAATTAATGGTAATATATCAGGCATTTGAAATGTTTTACTTACAGCTATAACATTAGGATGAATATTTTCTTTTACTTTCAATCTAATTTCATTATTTATAAGTTGTAAGTTTTCAATTGATTTATGCACAAAGTTATTCCAAAAATTTTTTATTTTATAGATAAATTAAATATCGATGATATCAAAAATTTAAATAAAAATATTGCTATAATTTATCGTAATTATGAAAACAAACCAAGCCAAGAAGAAATTCATAAGTTTCAACGTTTTTGTAAAAAACAAGGTATAAAATTTCTTATTTCTAATTATTTTGACATTGCTCAAAAATATAAATTAGATGGGTTTTATATACCCTCTTTTAATAAAAAGATCTTTTTAAAAAAAAATTTTATGAATAAAAATTTTATTCTCGTAGGGTCTGCTCATAATTTTAAAGAAATCAAAATTAAAGAAAAACAAAATGTGGATTTAATTTTTATTTCACCCTTATTCAAAACCAAAAATAAAAACCAAAAGTTAGGTATAATCAAATTTAACTATCTATCTTCCCTTTCAAAAAAACCTATCATTGCTTTAGGTGGAATTAATACTAATAATGTCAAAAAATTAAAAATGACTTATGCTTATGGATTTTCTGGGATAAGTAATATAAAAAAAATAACAACAAATTAAATTTAAAATGACAAATAATCACGATAAAGAAATAGAAATAATAGTTAATAGATTTAAAAATAGTGATTTTGAGTATGTAATTAATAAAACAACAATTTTACTAAAAAAAATTCCAAATAATGATCTTCTATGGAATTTAAAAGGGTTAAGTTTACAAAACCTGGGAAATATTAAAGACTCCATTTCTTGCTTTCAAATGTCATTAAATAATAATCAAAAAAATATAGCAGCAAGAAATAATCTTGGTAATTCTTATAAGTATGCCAATCAATTAAAATTAGCCGAGGAATGTTTTGAAGAATGCATAAATATAGATCCCAATTATACTGCATCAATCGTAAATTTAGCCAATCTTAAAACAATCGTTAATGATTTTGATAATGCAATAAAACTTTATAATAAAGTTTTATCCAATAATGAAAATATTGAGTCATTATACGTAAATTTGGCACAAGCCTATCAAAGTACAAGACAATTCGAAAAAGCTTTACAAATAATATCGAAAGGAATTCTAAAATATCCTAATCAAACCAAACTTGATAAATTACTAAGTGTACAAACAAATTATAATGAAAATGAAATCCATTTAAATCAAATGCTTGAAAAACTTTCAAATCAAAATTTAAATGAAGAACAAAAAATTAATTTATATTTTTCTATTGGTAAAGCTTATGAAGATAAAAAAGAATATTCAAAATCATTTGATTTTTATTTAAAAGGCAACGAACTTAAAAGAAGAAAATTAAAATTTAATATCAATGATAAAATTAAATTATTCAATGATATTAAAAAATATTTTTTATCAAATAAAGTCATTATTAATGATAAAAAATTGCACAATAAAAAAGTAATTTTTATTTTTGGTTTACCTAGATCTGGAACAACACTTATAGAAAATATAATTTCAAGTCACAATAAAGTATCATCGATGGGAGAAATTAATTATTTGAATAAATTTTTCAGCTTAAATTTTGTAAAAAATGATCAATTAAACATAGATTTTATCAATAAATTTTCAAATATTGATTTACAAAAATTTTATTTTGATTTTGTAGAGTCCTTTAATATCAAAACTGACATTATAACTGATAAAACTTTAAATATTTACTGGTTTTTAGGATTCATTAAAATGTTTTTTCCCAATGCAATATTTATTCATTGCCAAAGAGATCCAAAAGATAATTGTCTTTCAATTTTTAAAAACTTATTTGAAGATGGACAAGGCTGGAAATATAACGAAAATGAATTAATAAAATATTATTATTTGTATAATGAAATAATGTCATTTTGGAATTCTCAATTAAATGATTGTATTTTAAATATACAATATGAGGACGTTATTATTGACAGTAAAAAAAATATAAAAGAAATAATTAAATTTTGCAATCTTGATTGGGATGAAAACTGTTTAAATCACCAAAAAAACAAAGCTCCAATTAAAACTTTAAGTCTTAATCAAGCAAATAAACCTATATATAGTTCTTCTGTAAACTCATCAAAAAATTACGAACCTTATCTTAAAGAACTATTTTCAAAGTTTAATTAGGACAAAAAAAAACGGCCCTTAAAAAAAGGGCCGCTTTTTAAATAGAAATTTATCTAAATTAGAATGCTAAAGATAAATTAACTTCTGTTCTATCTTCTGTGTAAGTCGCAGATGTAGAACTTCCGTCAGTTTCGTTGTTTTGGATTTTAATTGATGCACCACCCATAGAGTAAGCAATAGCTATACCTTCTTTATCAGATGACATATCATTGTTTACTGTTGTACCTGTTCCAGACGTTTTCTTGTATGTAACGTCGTGGCTATTGTACGAAACAGATAGGTTTTCGTTTACAGCAAATGCAATACCATAAGCTTGCATTTCATGCATGTCATGACCAGCAGCACCACCACTTTGTTCACCTTGAGTTAAACCAAGAGTTACTCCACCGATAGTATAATTAGCATAACCAATTATAGTTTCGATGTCAGTAGCAGTAGTTGTTCCGTCTTTAACATCAGTTTCACCCATACCGAAACCTACATCCAAACCATCTACTAAAGTAGCGTTTGTGATTGCAAATGATGTATTTGAACCATCAATAGAAGTACCAGCAGCACCCGTTGCACCGTCAGCAGTTCTTGAATCATCGATTTCTGTATCGTAAGCAACGTTTAAACCAAAACCAGCAACAGTATTTGTATAAGTAAATACGTTTTGTGATCCTGTAGTTTTTAAACCATCACCTGCAGTGATTCCATCCCATGACTCTTCCCAAGCAGTTGGAGATTTGTCATCGATAGACTCAACACCATTTCCACCAACACCTTGGTCGAACTTGATTTTACCCATATCTCCCATGTCCATTGAGATACTGTTTGAAGCGTAAGCTGCTCCACCAGCATCAATAGCTGCAAAGAAAGATACAGTGTAACCATTCATATCACCTGAACCATTAAATGCTAAATCAGATGCATGACCGAATGGGTTACCAGTTGAGCTATTCGGCGTTGCAGACGAGTCACTCAGGTCTTCATTCGTGTATGTTAAATTTGCAGTACCAGTTACAGATAATTCACCTGCAGTAGCAGCAAAAGAAACTAGTGAACCAGCTAATGCTGATACACCGATTTTTTTTAAGTTATTCATAATAATTACTCCTTATATTTAATTAATTAATTAATTATGAGCCTGAATAATTATCAAAAAATGCCTTAAATTGATGTTTTTCTTACAAAATATTGCATTTTAAACCTATATGTTGCATAAATATCACATTTTATTTGTTTAAATAATCAATTTTTAGACTAATTGTCTTTTTATATCTTAAAATTATGAAAAAATTATTTTCTCTAATTCTAGCTTTGTTGTTGATCACACAATGTGGCATTTACAGGAAAACTGATTCAAGAAAAGTTCCTGTAAACGTTAATGATAGAGTTCAAAAAAACATAGAAGAGGGCAGAAGAATTCGGTTTGGTGGAGGAAAAAAAGGTAGTGGAAATTTTGATTTTGCTACTTCAAATGAAATGTGGAGAGCCACTATTGAAATTTTAGATTTTATCCCACTTAACAATGCTGATTATGGTGGTGGGATTATAATCACCGATTGGTACAACGAGGAAAACAGTGAAAATACTTCATTAAAAATCATGGTTAGATTTTTATCCAATGAAATTCGCGCTGATGGTTTAAAGGTTACTGTTTATAGAAAAAATTGCAAATTAGTTTCAGGAATACAAAATTGTTCAACAAAAATTGATAATTCTGGAGAAATTAGTCAAGAGCTGAAATTAGCAATTCTAAAAAAAGCAGCAATATTTAAATCTACAGCTTCTGAAAAAGAAGCTAAAGAATTTAACAAAAATAGAAAACCTGTTAATAGAGACAGAGCAGGTCAAGATTAAATTAAAGCTACATAGTTTTTATGGATAGATACAATTTTAAAGAAATTGATTCTAAGTGGCAAAAAATCTGGGAAGAAAACAAAACATTTAAATCAAAAATTGATAAATCTAAAAAAAAATTTTATTGCTTAGAAATGTTTCCTTATCCATCAGGAAAAATACACATGGGTCATGTAAGAAATTATACTATTGGTGATATTTTAGCTAGATACAAAAATATGAAGGGTTTTAACGTTTTACATCCTATGGGATGGGACTCTTTTGGTATGCCGGCTGAAAATGCAGCAAAACAAAATAATTTGGACCCTGAGGATTGGACAAAAAAAAATATTTCGACAATGAAAACTCAACTAAAAAAGCTTGGTTTGTCAATTGATTGGGATTCTGAAATTTCTACTTGTTCAGATACTTATTATAAACATCAACAAAAACTTTTCTTAAATTTTTATGATAAAGGTCTTGTTTATAAAAAAGAAAATTATGTAAATTGGGACCCTGTTGATGAAACTGTTCTGGCAAATGAGCAAGTAATTGATGGCAAAGGTTGGCGATCGGGAGCTGTTGTTGAAAGAAAAAAATTAAGTCAATGGTTTTTTAAAATATCTTCTTTTTCAGAAAAATTATTAAATGGATTAGAAAATCTAGACCAATGGCCATTTAAAGTAAAAACTATGCAAAAAAATTGGATTGGTAAATCTATTGGTTGTGAAATCGATTTTAAAATTGATGGAGATAACTCTATTAAAAATATTAAAATTTTTACAACAAGACCTGATACTTTATTTGGTTGTTCCTTTTTAGCTCTTTCTGTTGATCACCCATTATCTAAAAATTATGAGGAGAATGAAGAATTTAAAAAGTTTAAAAAAGAATGTTCAAGAACAGGAACTACAGAGGAGGCTATTGCACAAGCTGATAAATTAGGTTTTAATACAAATCTATTTGCTTTGAATCCTTTTGATGAAAATCAAAAGGTTCCTGTTTTTTTTGCAAATTTTGTTTTAATGGATTACGGATCTGGTGCAATCTTTGGAAGTGCGGGGCATGATCAAAGGGATCTTGATTTTGCGAGAAAATATAAACTTGATGTTATTCCTGTTGTAAAACCTCACGAACATGAAGGTGATTTTGTTATTAAAGATAAAGCTTACACTGGACCAGGCAGAATATTTAATTCAAAATTTCTTGATGGGTTAAATGCCCCTGATGAATCAGTAGATAA
>Ga0315315_10002376_pt1 | contig 17195 bp, 20 predicted proteins | sample M140m3416metaG_FD_203699 | JGI IMG/M metagenome (GOLD analysis project Ga0315315, IMG submission 203699) | Ammonia-oxidizing marine archaeal communities from Monterey Bay, California, United States - M1 40m 3416 | ecosystem: Environmental > Aquatic > Marine > Intertidal zone | place: USA... | reverse complement strand
ATTAGCAGCTCTTCTAAATGTTCTTCTTGACCATCTTCACAAGAAAGTAGAAATTCTTTTCCATTAAATTTAATACTTACGTTTGCCATTTATCTATTTCATCCAATAAAGTATCTGTTTCTTGATTTAATTCATCAATTTTTTCTGAAAATTCCAATTGTTTTTTTTGTTCAATTTTTTCTTGGTTTTGAAATTCATCTAATTTTTTACTTAAATCATCATAATCATTAGATAAACTTTTGTATTTAATTTCTAGTTCTTGTTTTTCAATTTCTAATTGATTTTTTTGAGTACTTAAATTTTCAATGTTTTTTTTTATATCTGGGTTTTTCAGATTTAAGTTTTTTAATTTTGTTAACGCTAAATTAAGTTTTTTTTCTTTTTCGATCACAGAATTCATATATATATAGTTATATTATTAAATAGAATCTTCTTAGTCTAGACAGGATAATTTTTTGAGCAAACAATATAAAGAATTGGCTAATTGTATTAGATTTTTGTCAATTGATGCTGTTCAAAAAGCCAATTCAGGTCATCCTGGAATGCCAATGGGAATGGCAGATGTTGCAACTGTGCTTTTTAAAGATTTTTTAAATTTCAATCCAAATAATCCAAGCTGGATAAATAGAGACAGGTTTGTTCTTTCCGCGGGTCATGGATCTATGCTTCTTTATTCTCTTCTTTATTTAACTGGCTTTAAAAGTATTTCATTAAATGATATTAAAAATTTTAGACAGTTAGATTCAATTTGTGCTGGCCATCCAGAGTATCATCCGGATACTGGAATAGAAACAACCACTGGACCTTTGGGACAGGGAATATCGAATGCTGTTGGTTTTGCAATTTCAGAAGAAATTTTAAAAAAACAAGTTGGAAAAAGAATCATTGACCATAAAACCTATGTCTTAGCTGGTGACGGATGTTTGATGGAAGGGATTAGTCATGAAGCTTTAAGTCTTGCAGGACACCTTAAGTTAAAAAATCTTATTTTACTTTTTGACAATAATTCTATTTCAATTGATGGTCCAACTAACTTGACAGTTTCAGACGATCATGAAAAAAGATTCAAAAGTTATGGATGGGACTATCTAAAGATAAATGGTCATAACTTTAAAGAAATATCAAAGGCTCTTAAAAAAGCACAAAAATCAAAAAAACCTATTGCGATTTCATGTAAAACAACAATCGGTTATGGGTCTCCTAACAAAGGTGGTAAAGCTTCATCGCACGGGAGTCCATTAGGTGATGAGGAAATAAAATTAGTCAGAAAAAAACTAAATTGGAATTACGGTGCTTTTGAAATTCCAAAAAAATTAAATGAAGAATGGAAATCAATTGGAGCCAAAGCATCAAAAAAAGCAGAGAAACACGAAAAAGTTTATACTAATAAAATTAAAAAATTAGGATGGTTAGGATGGTCTATATCTAATAAATTCAAAAAAGATTTTCCCCCAGGATATAATTTATCAAGAGATGCAATTGTTGGGTCAATTGAAAAAGCAAAAGTAGATTATTTAAAAACTTTAGAACCTATGGCGACAAGAAAATGCTCTGAAAAATTTTTAGAAATTGTCTCAAAACTTCCAAGCTTAATTGGTGGCTCAGCAGATTTAGCTGGCTCAAATAATACAAAAACTAAACATCATAAAATTATAAAACCAAATGATTTTTCGGGAAACTATATTCATTATGGAGTACGAGAACATGCGATGTGCGGAATAATGAACGGTATATCTCTTCATAGTGGATTAATACCATATGGTGGAACCTTTTTAATTTTTAGTGATTATTGCAAACCCTCGATCAGATTAGCTGCTATGATGAAACAAAAAGTAGTTTACGTTTTTACTCATGACTCAATTGGCTTAGGGGAAGATGGTCCAACTCATCAACCAATTGAACAATTAACTAGTTTGAGATCAATTCCAAATTTAAATGTTTTTAGACCAGCTGATTTTATTGAAACATTTGAATGTTGGCAGAAAGCTCTTGAAAGTGAAAATTCTCCTAGTGTCATTGCTCTAACTAGGCAAGCTATTAATCCTATAAGAATAAATGATTCTTCTGATAACATGTCATCATTTGGAGCATATGAAGTTTTAAGATCTGGCAATGATATTAAAATCACAATAATAGCATCTGGATCTGAAACAAGTTTAGCAAATGATATTTGTCATAAATTAGCCACAGAGAATATTTATTCTAAAGTAATATCAATGCCGTGTCAGGAATTATTTGATCAACAAAGTAAAGATTACAAAAACAAAATTTTAACAGAAACTGAATTGATTGTTTCAATAGAAGCCTCTGAAACCTATTATTGGAAAAAGTACACAGGGGCAAATGGATTAAATTTTGGAATTAATGATTTTGGAAAAAGTGCACCATATAAAGAAATCTATAATCATTTTGGATTAAATGCCGACAATATAGTTAAAAAAATTAAAAAGAAATTATGAAAATTAAAATTGGAATAAATGGAATGGGCAGAATTGGAAGAATGATTGTTCGATCTGTAATAGAAAATAATTATAAAGATATTGAGATAAAACATATTAATAATAGAACAAATTCAGAAGCTTGTTCTGCTCTATTAAAATATGATTCAATTCATGGAAAATTTAATGCAGACATAGATTTTGATGATACACATTTAATCATCAACAAAACTAAAATTACATTTAGTCAAGAAACTGATTTGAAAAATATTAATTGGAAAAAATATAATGTGGATTATGTTTTTGAATGCACTGGAAAATTTAATTCCAAAGGTAATTTAGAACCTCATCTAAATAACGGAGCAAAAAAGGTAATTGTTTCAGCTCCTTGTAAAAATGCAGATAAAACTATTGTATTTGGAGTGAATGAGTCAGAATTAAAAAAAAATGATAAAATAATTTCTGCTGCATCATGTACAACAAATTGTCTAGCTCCAGTGGCTCATGTTTTAAATGAAAATTTTGAAATTGAAAAAGGTTTTATGACAACGATCCACGCTTTTACAAGTGATCAAAGGATTTTAGATAATTCCCACAAAGATCCAAGAAGGGCTCGTTCTGCAAGCCAATCTATTGTTCCAACTTCAACTGGAGCATCAAAAGCAATTGGTGAAATCATCCCTTCTTTAAAAGGAAAATTAGAAGGGGTAGCAATGAGAGTACCTACTCCAAATGTCTCTTTAGTTGAACTTGTTTTTTGTACAAAAAAAGATTTAAGTATTGAAAAAATTAACTCAGCATTTAAAAATTTTAGTAAAAAAAATAAGATTCTTGAAATTACTAAAGAAAAACTAGTATCAATAGACTTTAATCATAACCCTGCATCATCAATTGTTGATGCAAGTTTGACCAATGTTGTAGGCAAAAATATGGGTAAAATTTCTGCTTGGTATGATAATGAGTGGGGCTTTTCAAATAGAATGTGTGACATAGCAGTCTATCTTCACAAAATTTCTTAATGAACAATATTAAAGATCAAGAAAATCTTAGTCAAAAAAGAGTTTTGTTAAGACTTGATTTAAATGTTCCATTAAAAAATGGCTTAATCGCTGATGAAACAAGAATAGATAAGATTATTCCTGTGATTAATTTTTTGATAGAAAAAAAATCAAAAATTATAATTATCTCACACGTTGGGAGACCAAAAGGTGTGGTAAACAAAAATCTTTCACTGAAACCAATTTGTTTAAATTTAGAAAAAAAAATTAATAAAAAAATCAAACTATTAACAGATGATATTTTTGAATTAAAAAAAAATGATTTATTCAGAAGTCCTGATGATCAAATAGTCTTTTTGGAAAATATAAGATTTTATAAAGAAGAGGAAAGAAATGATACGACATTTGCTAAACATTTAGCTAGCTTAGCTGATTTCTATGTAAATGATGCTTTTTCTTGCTCTCATAGAGCTCACGCATCTATAAGTAAAATTACAGAGTTTCTCCCATCATTTGCTGGATTACAATTAGAAACGGAAATAAATGCTTTAAAAAAAGTTACAACAGAAATCAAAAAACCAACTACTTGTATAATTGGAGGATCAAAAATTTCAACAAAAATTGGAATAATTAAAAATTTAATACCTAAATTTGATAATATTATAATTGTCGGAGGAATGGCTAATAACATTCTTAATCATAATGGAAATAAAATTGGTAAATCAATTAAGGAGGAAAATTGCGAAATGATAATAAATGAAATTTTTAAAACTTCAAAAAATTACTCTTGTGAAATTACATATCCTGAAGATGTGTTGATTGGAAAAAATATGGAGGGGACCTCCCAAGTTAAAGAGTTGAGTGAGATTCAAGATGATGATTTAATTTTAGATATAGGGCCAAAAACAGTAAATAAAATTATAGGTATTATTGAAATTAGCAACACAGTTCTATGGAATGGTCCAGCTGGCTATTTTGAAAATCCAAATTTCGCAAATGGAAGTTATGAAATTGCAAAAACTATAATAAAAAAAAATAAACAAAAATCAATTTACTCTGTTGTTGGAGGTGGGGATACTATAGCCTTAATAAATCAAATCAATTCAATTCAAGATTTCAACTTTGTTTCAACTGCTGGTGGAGCATTTCTAGAATATCTTGAAGGAAAAGAACTACCTGGTATAAAAGCTTTAAACTAAAATGTCAGAATTAAATAATATTGCATCTAAAATTCTAGAAAAAGGTAAAGGAATTTTAGCTGCTGATGAAAGTACTGGAACAATGTCTAAAAGACTTGATAGTGTGAATGTTCCATCAACTCCAGAAAATAGATTATTGTTTAGAGAAACCCTATTCAGCGCATCAAGTATGACTGAATGTATTGGAGGTGTAATTTTATACGACGAAACAATAAAACAAGACTCCTCACAAAAAAATAAAATTCCAGAATTAATTTCAAAAATGGGTGCCGCACCAGGTATTAAAGTTGACACTGGCGCTAAAATTTTAGCTGGATCACCCGACGAAAAAATCACTGAAGGTTTAGATGGGTTAAGAGAAAGGTTGAAAGAGTATTATAAACTTGGTGCAAAGTTTACAAAATGGCGAGGTGTTTACACTATAACAAAAAATTATCCAAGTAAGCTTTCAATTCAAGCTAATGCGCACGCTTTAGCAAGATATTCTGCACTAGTTCAAGAATGTAATATGGTACCTATAGTTGAACCAGAAGTTTTAATGGATGGAGAACACTCAGCAAAGGAGTGTTATGAAAAAACTTCTGAAGTAATTAAAAAATGTTTTGAAGAACTTATATCCCATAAAGTTGATTTAAAAGGGATTATATTAAAACCTAATATGATTTTATCTGGCAATAAATCTAAAGAAAAAATTTCTAATGAGGAAGTTGCAAAATTAACTTTGGCTTGCCTAAAAGATTCAGTGCCATCAGAAGTACCTGGAATTGCTTTTTTATCTGGAGGTCAATCCGAAATAGAGGCAACAGAAAATTTGAATTTAATAAATAAAAATAATAATACAGATTTCATAATGAGTTTTTCTTACGGACGTGCTCTTCAGCAAAGTGCTTTAAAATTTTGGTCAAAAGATTTACAAAATATTGAAGGAACTCAAAAGATTTTTAACCACCGCGCTAAAATGAATACTCTAGCTGCTCAAGGAAAATGGTCAAAAGATCTTGAGATTTAACAAAAAAAAATTTATCTATCTCATCTCTCCCTTAAAAATTAAAAAAACTTTCTATAATGATTTGATTAAAGTACTTCAGCAAAAAAAGGTTAGTTTTTTTCAATTAAGGCTTAAAGACGGAAGTATTAAAAAAAAATTGATGATTGGAAAAAAAATCAAAAAGATTTGTAAAAAGTTTAATGTTAAATTTTTAATTAACGATAATGTTTTTCTTGTAAAAAAATTGAATGCTGATGGTTGTCACTTGGGTCAAAAAGATATGCCAATCACTGAAGCTAGAAAATTAATTGGAAATAAGATAATAGGAATTACTTGTCATAACTCTATGAAACTAGCAAAAAATGCTATAAAAAATAAAGCTGACTACATAGCTTTTGGTGCTTTCAATTTATCCAAAACAAAAAAAATAAAATTCAAGGCTTCAATTAATTTATTAAAGAAAGCGAAAAAGATAACAAAAACTCCAATAGTTGCTATTGGAGGTATTAATTCTGAGAATTATAAAAAACTTTTATTGAATAAAGCTAACTTTTTAGCTATTTCAGGCTACATTTGGAATAATAAAAAACTAAAACCAATAAACGCAATAAAAAAAATAAAATGAAAATAAATGCTGGAGAAATAAGAGTTGGTATGCTGTTAGAGTACAAAAATGATTTATGGCAAGTGCTTAAAACGCAACATGTAAAACCTGGTAAAGGTGGTGCATTTGCGCAGGTTGAAATGAAAAGTGTAAACAAAAATACAAAATTGAATGAAAGATTTAGATCTAGTGAAAATGTAGAGAAAGCTTCAGTAGAAGAAATAAAATATAATTTTTTATATGAAGATGAAATTAATTATTTTTTTATGGATCCCAAATCTTTTGAACAAATAGAAATAAAAAAAGATATTGTGGGTGAAAAAGGCAAATTGCTTACAGAAAATTTAGAAGTGTCAGTAAACTTTTATAATAATTCTCCGATTTCAATTGATTTACCAAATCAAGTAACTTGTAAAATAGAAACTACTGATGCAGCATTAAAAGGTCAAACTGTTTCTTCCTCATATAAACCAGCAATTTTAAATAATGGTTTAAATATACAGGTACCTCCTTTTGTCGAGGCAGGTGACGAGATAATAGTAGATACTCGAAATCTCGAATATATAAAAAAAATTTAGTTTTATGAATTCAATTTCTGCAAATTTAAATGTCATGATTAAAGCTAGTGAGAAGGCCTCAAAAGTATTAATCAGAGATTTTGGAGAGATAGAAAAATTACAAGTTTCAAAAAAAGGTCCAGCCGACTTCGTAACTAATGCTGACTTAAAAGCTGAAAAAATAATTATAGAAGAATTAAAAAAAGCTAAACCAAGCTATTCAATCATTAGTGAAGAAAGTGGGATCGAAAAAAATAAAGATAAGAAAAATACTTGGATAATTGATCCTATTGATGGAACAATAAATTTTTTACATGGCATACCTCATTTTGCAATTTCAATAGCTCTCAAATCAGATAATGAGATTATTTCTGGATTAATTTTTGATCCAATAAAAAATGAAATGTTTTATGCTGAAAAAAATAATGGAGCTTTTTTTAATAATCATAGAATTAGAGTTTCTAAAAAAAAAGAATTAAATGATTGTCTTTTTGTTACAGGTGGTAAAATAAGTAATGAGCCTGACATAATTTATAGAAAGTCTGGATGTGCAGCATTGGATATGGCTTATGTTGCTTCAGGCAGGTATGATGGGTTTTTTCAATATAACTTGAACCTTTGGGATATTGCTGCAGGAATTATATTGGTTAAAGAGGCTGGAGGTATATTGAATGAAATAGATCTATCAAATAACAAAAACATAAAAATAATTGCCTCTAGTCCAGATATTAATACAAAATTACTTGAAAAACTTAATAACTTTTAATTGTTTTAAGAAATTCTTTTGCTATAAGTCTCGTCATGAAAAAAAATATTCATCCAAACTATCACACTATAAAAGTTGAAATGACTGATGGCACTCAATTTGAAACAAAATCTACTTGGGGAAAAGAAGGAGAAGTTTTAAAATTAGAGATAGATCCTAAATCCCACTCTGCATGGACTGGTGGCAAACAAAAACTAATGGATAAGGGTAGAATAAGTAAATTTAATAAAAAATTCCAAAATTTTAAATCAGATAAAAATAACTAAATGACTAATGCTCCTTTAATGCCAATGGCTACAGCTGTTTGGTTGGTTGAAAATACAACTTTAACATTTAAACAAATTGCTGATTTTTGTAAATTGCATGAAGTAGAAATACAAGGAATTGCTGATGGTGAAGTTGCTAAGGGAATAAAGGCTTACAACCCAATTATTTCTGGTCAACTATCAAGAGAAGAAATTGACCTTTCCTCTAAAGATGAAAATAGACCTTTAGAAATAAAGAGTTCAGACATTGAAATTTCCAATTCTGAAACAAAAATAAAAAAATATGTTCCTTTATCAAAAAGACAGGATAAACCTGACTCTGCATTGTGGTTGATAAAACAACATAATATACTCAAAGATTCGCAAATTGCTAAATTAGTTGGAATTACAAAAAATTCTGTTACTTCAATTAGAAATAAAAGTTACTGGAATTACAATAATTTAAATCCTAAGGATCCTGTCGCATTAAATTTATTTACACAAAAAGAGCTTTTGCTTGCAATAGAAAAAGCGGAAAGAAGATTAAAAAGAGAGAAAAAAGAAAAAGAAAAACTCAACAAAGCTAAACAAATTTAAAATAATGAATAAATTAAATAGACATAAAAAAATAAAAATGCTAATTACTCATTTTTTTGGAGGTAGTTATTAAAATAGAAGTCAAAGATAATAATGTAGAACAAGCTTTAAGAGTTTTAAAAAGAAAACTTCAAAGAGATGGTTTTTTTAAAGTAATAAAATTAAAAAATACTTATGAAAAACCGTCTGAAAAGAAAAAAAGAATTCTTCAAGAAAATATTAAAAGAGTTAAAAAATTAAATAAATTAAAAAATAGAATTTAATTATACCGCGGGGTGGAGCAGTCTGGTAGCTCGTCAGGCTCATAACCTGAAGGTCGGCGGTTCAAATCCGTCCCCCGCAACCAATTTAACTTTTATAATCTGTTAAAAAACTTAAATTTAATAGTTTTAAATAAAAATCTTAATGCATATACAAAATGTATTGAGGATCTTTCATCGCCATAAAATGTTTTTATTGGAATTTCTTTAATTAATAATTTTTTTTGTGTCATCAGTAATCTCATATCTATATCAAAACAAAAATTATTATCTGATTTTTTAAATAAAGATCTAGGAATTAAATTTAGATTATAGGCCCAATAACCTGTATGGCAGTCACTAAAATTAGTACCATAAAAAAAATTAAAAAATTTTGTTAAAATTATATTGCCTATAAATTTATAAATTGGCATATTACCTTTTAAAGCGTCTGACTTATAAAACATCCTCGATCCAGATACTGATGCATTTCTTTTTTCTTTAGATAATATTTTAAGCATTTGTCTAATATGTATTGGATTATACTGGTTGTCTCCATGAAGCATTACAGCATAATCAAAATTATTTTTATATGCATATCTGATACATTTCTTAATATTCCCTCCGTATCCTTGATTTTTATTATTTTCACTTATTATCATTTTTTTTTTGTACTTTTTTTTCAGTCTTTTTAAATATGAAACAGTATTATCTTTGGACGCATCATCGCTAGCATAAATAGTGTAATTGTGAGATTTTAGATATTTGAAAGGAATTTTCTTAATTAAATCTAAGACTCGAAAAGAGGCTTTATATGTAATAATAAATACTAATATTTTATATTTCATAAAAATAATGATTAGATTTAATAACAGTAAATTATCCAAAAACAAGAGATTGTTAGTTTTCATATCTAACGCTATTAGAAAAATTTTTGGAGGTGATAGACTTAAAAGGTTGTCTGAAATTATAATTTCATTTTCTAAACAAATTTATTCAAGTAAAAAAAAAAAGATTATAATTTTAGATTTCGGTTGTGGTTCAATGGAAATATCAAAAAGATTAGAAAAATTACCCTATGTAAAGCAAATCATAGGTGTAGATACTTATGTTTCAAAATTCAGAACGAAAAAAATGAAGTATATTCAATACGATGATTTTTTTAAAAAAAATAAAAAAATTTTTGATGTTGTAATTGCTGTAGATGTTCTTCATCACGTGGGAATCGATAAATCACATATTATTTTAAAAAAACTATCAAAAATTTCTAAAAATATAATAGTAAAAGATCATTTTGAGTATAATTTTTTATCTCGCCAATTATTAAGATTTGTAGATTTCTATGCTAATTATGCTTACGATGTAAATATACCTAAAAAATATTTTAATCAAAAATCCTGGAAAAAAGTGATAAACAAAATTCCTTTCAAAGAAATAAAAATTATCACAAATTTTCAACAGCATGACGGTTTGTTCAATTTAATATTAAATAAAAAACATCACTTTGTTTCACATCTAAAATATGACAAGAGATAGAATTATTCCCTGTTTAATCTTTATCAGTTTTTTATTTGGTTTTATACTTGGAGAGGACACCTTAGGTGGTGGTTGGCACGATTATATATATCATAAAAAATACTTTTTAAAATTTTATGAGAATTTTACTGAAACATTTAATAACTGGGGAATGGATTTAGTAAATGAAAATGTAAGAAATTCTCCAATTTTCTACATAATGCATTCGCAATTTCTAAAAGTAGGATTAAAGGTTGAACTAATTAAATATGTAAATCTTGCTATTATTATACCATTAGTAATATTTTTTTATAAGTGTATCGATATAAAATATCAAAATATTGATAAAAATATAAAAATATATTTAACGTCTATATTATTCTTGTCACCAACAGTAAGAACGTTATTAATTTGGCCCTATCCATTTATCTGGGGGTTAACTTTTTTTGTTATATCTATTTATTTTTATTTAAAATTTGAAAGAAGTGGTAATGATTTAGATAAATTTAAATACTCTATTTATAATATTTCTCTTCTAGCTTTAGCTGCATATTTTACTCCAAATTTTGCAGTCTTTTCGATATATTTTTTTTACAAGTTTTATCTTGAATATAAAAGTTCAAAAAAAATTTTAGGAATAATAATATTAAATATTTTTTTGGCTTTTCCTGCTCTATCTTTTTTAATTTCCAGAGATTTTTATTTGTTTAATAGTATGGTAATGGGGGTTGATGTATCAACAAGATTTAACATTGCTAACAAAATTATTATAATTAGTAGTTTTATTTTTTTATTTTTTTTACCACTTGTTCCTAGGTTTTCAGAACTTAAAAATTACTTTACGAAATTAAATAGTTCTTATTTGAGTATTTTTTTTCTAAGTATTTTTATTTTTGCAAATATTTATTTTTTTGATTTTATTGATAATGTTGGTGGTGGATTATTTTATCATTTATCTAATATTATTTTAAATAACTCCTTTATTTTATATTTTGTTTTTTTAATAAGTGTGTTCTTTTTTTATGTTATAGGTCTTTATAATTTTAATAATATTCTAATTTTTATAATACTAATATTTTATAATATGCAATTTTCGATATATTATAAATATTTTGATCCGTTATTAGTATTTGTAATTCTATTTCTCTTAAAATTTAAAGAAGATAACTTTATTAATCTTAAAATTGCCTCTGATCGATATGTAATTTTTTATACAATTTTCTTAGGATTAAGTATTTCAAAACTATATATGAATTATTAAAGAGCTTTTGTAATCTCTTCGGTCATTTTTTTCGCATCAGCAAATAACATTAAAGTATTTTCTTTATAAAAAAGATCATTATCAATGCCTGCATATCCTGGAGATAAACTCCTTTTAACAAATAAAACTGATTTACATTTTTCAACATCTAAAATTGGCATACCATAAATAGGGCTCTGAGGATCTGTTTTTGCGACAGGATTTGTAACATCATTAGCTCCTATTACAAAAGCAACATCAGCATTTGCAAAATCATTATTTATTTCTTCTAATTCAAAAACTTCATCATAAGGAACATTTGCTTCTGCTAACAATACGTTCATATGCCCCGGCATTCTGCCGGCAACTGGATGAATAGCATATGAAACTTTAATATCATTTTTCTTTAGAGTATCTACCATCTCTTTTAATGCGTGCTGAGCTTGTGCTACAGCCATACCATATCCTGGCACAATTATAACTGATGAGGCGTTCTTCATTAAAAAAGCTGCATCGTCTGCATTTCCACTTTTAACTGGTCTTTGTTCTTTATTCTGGTCTTTTGCAGATTGTTCAGTTGCTCCAAATCCACCCAATATGACATTGAAAAAAGATCTATTCATACCTTTACACATTATATACGAAAGTATCGCTCCAGATGATCCAACTAAAGCTCCAGTAATTATTAGCGCTGTATTTTCTAAAGTAAAACCAATACCTGCGGCGGCCCAACCAGAATAAGAATTTAACATTGATATTACCACTGGCATATCTGCTCCTCCAATTGGAATAATTAATAAAAAACCAATCAAAAATGAAATAAATATCAATAACCAAAATAAATTAGACGATTGTGATACACAAAGCAGATAGGTTAAAACTACAATTGTGATTAGTATTAAAGCATTTAATAAATGTTGTCCTCTAAATGTTATTGGAGCACCAGACATTATTCCTTGAAGTTTTAAAAAAGCAATTATTGAACCTGAAAAAGTTATTGCTCCAACTGCTGCACCAATTGACATTTCAATAAGACTTGCAAGCTTAATATTTCCTGGATATCCTAAGTTAAAAGCTTGGGGATTTACGAATGCTGAAATTGCTACTAAAACTGCTGCCAATCCAACAAGGCTGTGAAAACCAGCAACTAGCTCTGGCATTGCAGTCATTGGAATTTTAAATGCTATAAATGCTCCAACAGCTCCACCTACTAGTAAGAAAATAAGAACATAAAGAAATCCTGATGAAAAATTTCCAATAGATAAAAAAGTTACAGAAATAGCTATCACCATCCCAATTATTCCATAAAAATTACCTTGCCTAGATGTTTCTGGAGAAGATAGTCCTCTTAGTGCTAAAATAAATAATACACCTGAGATTAGATAAAAGATCGCTGATAAGTTTGCTGATATCATTTTTTATCTTTCTTTTTTTTTTTATACATTGCTAACATTCGTTGAGTTACAAGAAAGCCACCAAAAATATTTACAGCAGCTAAAGTAATTGCTAAATATCCAAATAAGCTTGATGAAGTAAAAACACTATCTCCTACATTTGCTAAGGCAGCAACAATAGCACCTACAATAATAACTGATGAAATAGCGTTAGTCACAGACATCAAAGGTGTGTGTAAAGATGGTGTCACACTCCATACAACATAGTATCCAACAAATATTGAAAGGATAAAAATACTTAATCTGAATATAAAGGGATCAATTTCCATAGTTATTTTATTAAAGTTTTTTCAATAATCTCATCTTCTAAGTTAACATTAATTTTTTTATTTTCCTTATCATATAAATTCATAATGAAATTAAACATATTTTTTGCGTAAAGATTAGATGCCGATTTTGGCAATTTATTCAAAATGTTTGCTTCACCTAAAATTTTAATACCATTCTTTTCAATAATCTCATCTACTTTAGTAAATGCTGTGTTGCCTCCTTGAATTGCGGCTAAATCATAAATTACTGAACCTGAAGACATGCCATTAATCATTTCTTCTTTAATAATAATTGGGGCCTTTTTTCCAGGAATTAAAGCAGTGCATATAACAATATCTATTTTTTTTAATGTTTCAGTTAATAATTTTTCTTGTTCTTTTTTGAATTCATCTGATGTTTCTTTTGCATACCCACCTTCTGTTTCTAAATTTTCGAATCCCTCGACAGTTAAAAATTTTCCACCTAAGCTCTCCACTTGCTCTTTTGATGCCATTCTTACATCTGTTGCGAATACAATTGCACCCATTCTTTTAGCTGTTGCTATAGCTTGAAGTCCTGCAACACCAGCACCCACAACTAAAACTTTTGCTGCAGGAATGGTTCCTGCTGCAGTCATCATCATTGGTATTGCTTTTTCAAAGTATGCAAATGACTCGATTACTGCCTTATAACCGGCCAAGTTTGCCTGTGATGAAAGAATATCCATTGATTGAGCTCTGGTAATCCTTGGTAATAACTCCAAAGAAAAACTTTTGATTTTTTTTTTTATTAAGTTGTCAATTTTATCTTTATTTGAGTATGGATTTAAAATCCCTATTAAATTTTGATTTTCTTTTAACTTAGAAAGTCTTTCCTCTGTTGGTAAATTTAATTGAGCAATAATATTTGCATTTTCAAAAATTTTTTCTTCTTCTTCAATTATTGAAACACCAATCTCTTTAAACTCCTGATCTTTAAATCCTAAGTGTTCACCGTAATTTTTAATTAATGAAACTTCAAACCCATTAGATATATATTTTTTTGCAATCTCTGGCGTTATTGCAATTCTTTTTTCAAAATCTTTATTTTCAGAAACCGAAACGATTTTCATGGCTAAACCTTATAATAAGAAAATTGCCATTAAAATTAAAACTATCACCACCGCGACAGTTCCCCACAGAACAAATCTTGTAAAATTATTCCATGTGTTTTTATGGTTATCGTTATCCATAAAAAATTATTTTTGACGTGCTTTAAATTTTGGGTTTGTTTTGTTTATGATATATACTCGACCTCTTCTTCTGACCAATTTAGAGTTAAGGTCTCTTTTTTTTATAGATTTTAATGAGCTTTTTATTTTCATAAGTTTTAAGCCGGCAACGTCCTACTCTTCCATGCCTTAAGACAAAGTACCATCGGCGCTGTAGGGCTTGACTTCCGAGTTCGGAAAGGGATCGGGTATAACCCCTACGCAAAAATTACCGGCAAGCTTTTATACATAATTAAAAGATATTGTAAACTAACTTTTGGTAATTATTAGTTAGCTAAAACTGATGTTTTTTTAGGAAATTTTCCACATAATCTCTTAATTGAATTCTTCCAAAATTTTTATGGACTTTATTCGAAAGGCTCATGCTGCTCAAAGCTGAAGCGTACCTCTCTCCTTTTCTCGCAGGTAAGTATTTAATTTTAGATTTAAAAAGCTTTGCAACTTCTTCAATTGAATAACTTTTTTTGTTAGAGATACTATAGTATCTGCATTTATCTATTTTCCAAGCTTTAAAACAAATCTCAATTGTATCTCTTATGTGTGTAAATCTTCTTGATTGAGTGCCTGGTTTTACTACAGGCAAAGGTTTATTTCTTTTATAATGATCTTCAAATATTCCTATTACAGTAGCCATTTTTCCGTTAGAAATTTGTTTTGGACCATAGACATTATAGAAGAAAATAACTTCATATCTAAAATTAAACCATTTTTTTAAATTTTCTAAAAATTCCATATTTTTTGACTTTGTAAAAGCGTAAGGAGAAAGATTTTTATCCTTACCTCTATTTCCTAAGGAAGCTGAAGTAGCAGAATAAATTAACTTTATATTATTTTTTAAACAAAAGTTAAAAACTTCATTTGTGCCTATTGTGTTGGATTCAATACAATCACTCATATGAAGAAAACTTTGGTAAATTCTAGAAAATTCTCCAAAATGAAAAACTGACTTGATATTCTTTTTAAAACTATTTAAAATTTTAGATATTTCTCTTGTGTGACCTTTAATATACCTAATTCTCTTATCTTTTATATGGTTTTTTTTACTTCCAGATGAATAATTATCTAAACTTATAATTCTATAATTAGTTTTGTTAAGAAGATAATTAATTAAGTTTGTCCCTACAAAACCACATCCGCCAGTGACAACAATTATTTTTTTCATTTTAAATTATTTTTGTTTGAACTTTTTATTTTTAATAAAATCCTCTAGTGTAAGCCTAAAACCTTTATCTAAACTAATACTTGATTGCCATCCATAACTCTTAGCAACTTTTGTATCTAACATTTTTCTAGGAGTTCCGTTTGGTTTAGATTTATCATAAATTAATTTAAATTTACAATTAAATTTTTTCATAATGAATTTATAAAAATCCTTAATCTTCTTTTCTTGTCCAGTTCCAATATTAATCAATGTATGATTTACTTTTTTCCTTAAAAAAAATTCACAAGCATGGGCTAAATCATCTACAAACATAACTTCTCTTTTACTTTCACCATTACCCCATACTGTAACAAATCTTTTATTTTGTTTTTTTGCTAAAAAAATCTTTTTAATTAATGCAGGATAAAAATGTGAATTTTTAGTGTCATAACTGTCATTTGGACCATACATATTTGTGGGCATCAAACATATGTAATTAAGTTTATGTTGAGCATTATATGCTTCACACATTTTAATACCTGCTATTTTTGCAATTGCATAGGCATCATTTGTGGGTTCTAATTTTCCTGTCAATAATTCTGTCTCTTTTATAGGTTGCTTAGAATACTTAGGATAAATACAGCTGGAGCCTAAGAAGATTAATTTTTTTACACCTGCCTTAAAGGAAGCATGAATTAAATTTGTTTGTATCATTATATTTTCATAAATGAAATTTGCTTTATTATTTTGATTAGCATATATGCCACCTACTCTAGCAGCGGCAATTATCACACAGTTTGGCTTAGTCTTTTTTAAAAATTTTTCAGTATCTTTTTGATCTAATAAGTTAAGTTTTTTTTTTGTTTCAACAATAAGGTTTAAATAATTTTTTTTTTTTAAATATCTTAAAATTGCAGATCCAGCCATACCGTTATGACCTGCTATAAAAATCTTACTTTTTTTATTAATTAACATGAATTGGATGTTTTTTTTTTGAAAATATTTCAGTTAAATAATGATTATCTTGACCTATATTTCTAAAATTAAGAGAAAATTTTTTTTTCATCTTTTAAAGAAATTTTTACTTAATATTTTACAATCTTCTTCTAAATCCTTAATATTAAGATTTACTTTTATTATTTTTTTTAATTTTGTATTGTTAAGATAAAAAGACTCATCATTAAAATTTTTTGGTAAATCTACTAACATATATTTACCTCTATTATAATAATTAAGCCATTCAATCAAATTTTTTAGATATACTTTTTTACCCATAGATACATTGTAAATTCCAGTAATATTATTGAATATTAATTTCTCAACTACTAATGAAAATTGCCTTATTGATAAAAAATCTTTGTAGTTCTTTTTATTTTTAAAAATAATGCCCTTTTTTACATTTCTAAAAAAATAATCAATAAAAGTATCATGAATTTTTCTTTTTGAATTATTATGATTTTTTAAACCAATCAAGTTAGAAATTCTTAAAATTAATAACCTTTTTTTTAATATTGCAGACAATTTTTTTTCCGTTTTAAGCTTATTTTTTGAATAATTACATTTTGGTTGAATATTTTTTTTTTCAATTAAATTATCTAAATTTTTATAAATTTTTCTTGAACTTAAGAAAATAAAATTACATTTTAAATTTAAAATTTTTCTTGCGACTTTTAGGTCAAAGTCAAAATGTTCCTC